>Ga0209526_10000159_pt1 | contig 40520 bp, 33 predicted proteins | sample JacPinW_OM2H0_M1_FD_188566 | JGI IMG/M metagenome (GOLD analysis project Ga0209526, IMG submission 188566) | Forest soil microbial communities from Algoma, Ontario, Canada - Jack Pine, Ontario site 1_JW_OM2H0_M1 (SPAdes) (version 2) | ecosystem: Environmental > Terrestrial > Soil > Boreal... | reverse complement strand
ACTGAGTAGATGGGAATTGAGGAAGACCGTCGCGCCGCGGTCACGCTGGGCGCGGATGATGTCGCGTACCATTCGCCGGCCCATTGGATCGAGCCCGGACGTCGGCTCATCGAGGAAGATCAGTTCCGGCTCATGAATCAACGCCTGCGCCAATCCAATGCGCTGCAGCATGCCCTTGGAGAAATCCTGCAGGCGTTTTTCGGCATGGGGCGTCAATCCAACCAGGTCGATCAGAGCGGGAACGCGATCGCGAAGCTTGCGTGCGGGAACCCCGGACAGGCGCCCGTGAAGCTGCAGCAGTTCGGTCGCGGTCAGCCATTCATAGAAGCGGAAATCCTCCGGGAGGAAGCCGATCCTCCGCCTCACATCCACATCGTTCGAAGCAGCACCCAGAACGAACGCCTTGCCGCTCGTCGGTTTGACGAGTCCCAGTAGCATCTTGATCGAAGTGCTCTTGCCCGCTCCGTTAGGTCCCAGGAAACCGAAAATCTCTCCGCGGCGAACCGTCAGCGACAGGTTGCGCACGGCAACCTTGTCCCCAAAGACCTTGTGCAAATCTTGTGTCTGAATGGCAAAGCTACTCGACTGGGACAGGGGAAACTCCTCGCTCTACTTAAGGGAGTCTGCCAGTCCAACGGCCTGGCTGGAGTCTCCAAAACCTGTCAGGGTATAGGCGATTCCATTCTTGACCCAGATCAGCGTGTAGCCCGGTCCGCGCCTGCCGGCCATGCTCAGCAGTGTGCCCCGAGTACCGGCAACCTTTACCTCTTCGTAAGATCGCAGGAAGCGCGGAACGGACATGCTCAGTGTCGACTTCCAATCCACGGTTTCGAGGAAATCATGTGCTTGGCTCGGAGTCATCCCGCCCGTCTCAAGTCCAATCTGTGCCAGGTTTCGAACATCGAGGCTGGAGGGAACCTTCACGATCGGGCTGGGGCCCTCGCGCAATCTCACGCAGTCACTGAACTGCGTTGTCGCTGGCGTCGGCCCCGTAATGTTGCTCGCGATGGTCTGGCTGGTGGTGGCCGGCCCGGGGCAAGTCCCGTACTGCGCGTTGACGGATCGCGGGATCTGCACGGCGACCGAGGCACCGTCGAGCGATTGTGGCAGGACCAGGTCGGCGTGACCGGCCTCGCTCGCGATCGCCTGCAAGCGCTCGCGATCGATCGTGAGATCCACCTTGTGTTCACCGCCTACGATAAGCGTCGGCGAGTCCCGTCGAGCGCTCAGCAGCTGCACATGAAAACCTGCCAGTTGGCCGGCCGCCGCAGCGTCGGATGCTGGTTGATCATTCTCGTTAACAATGACCTGCACCTTATCAGAGATCATCTGCGCGACCATCTGATGCAGGGTGGGATTAGCGTTGGCGTCGACGAACGGCGAAAGATCCACGTTGACGGCCTGCACCTTCTGCACGCGCAGCGATGCTAGCGATTTCTGCACCAGACTTCGCACCGCCGGGGCACTGAAAATCCCGGCCACGAGGATTGCTGCGATGACCCCTATCCAAACGGGACGTCGCGAGAAGAGTCGAGCTGGCATGGGAATGTCCTCCTCCTTGTAAGTATACCGAATCCGGGTTGAGACTCCATCCACTCCCGGCGCGCTGGCAAACGGGACGCGCGTTTCTGGTTTGGCCCCTCGCGTTTCAGCTGGCCCGGACGCTCTCCGCGTCAAGACGTGCTATGCTACACGCAATTGGCAGAAGTTCACATCGAAAAAATTCGATCTGAAAAGGAGCGATTCGCCCTTGTCACTGCGGCCCGTGCGTGCTGCTCGGGATACGGCACCTGGAGCTAGACGGTGACGATCCTTGATGCTTCCATGCTGCGAGCCGTAGATTGCGGACCAAAACGCCCAGGATTTCTCTATTCCCGGCATGCCCGAAAAGAGGATTTTCTCTGCCAAAGTAACCGTGCCTCCTGAGGCTAGGGCTACTGCCGAATCGCAAAAAGCGTGATTCATTCGCGTCAATTATTTTTTCAGCTCCCCGCGGCCAAACTGACCGTATGATAGCGGACGAGCATGTGCTTGGCCCTCGAATCGAACGCCCCCAGGCCGCTGAGCGTGTCTACGCATGTAGCTGCCGGGTTCGGCGACCGGGGCTGCTTCTCGAAAATATTATCATCGCGAACAGAAGTCATTCCAGCCCGTTACAAGATGCTATTCGAGCGGGACCGGCGAGGGCACCCGAGAAGATGTGGAAGAACAAGGGAGACAACGGATGAACGAGACTAAGCGAGGTTTGACTCGCCGAGATCTGATTCGGGCGGGGTCGGTGGTGGCGGCAGGACTTCTGTTCGGCTCAAAACTACAACCTCAGCGGAAAAAGCCGCTGCGGATCGACGTACATGCGCATGTTTGGACTGACGACTACCTGAATCTGATGGAGCGCTACGGAAAGAAGGACACCCCGACGCAGCGCAACAAGGGAGCCGGTCCCAGCGAGGCGGAAATGAACGAACGCTTCGCTCTGATGAACGCTACCGGCATCGATATGCAAGTCTTGGATATCTGTCCGCAGGCGCCTCACTTCGAGGATAAGGCGCATGCCGTGGACGCGGCGCGAAAGGCCAACGACCTTCTTGCGGAAACCGTGCATCGGTGGCCCAAGAAATTTACCGCGTTCGCTGCGCTACCCCTCCCTCACGTTGACGAAGCGCTCAAGGAACTCGACCGGGCCTACGAGCAATTACACATGATTGGGGTCGCGATCACGACATCCATACTGGGACGGTCGGTTGCGGACCCCGCATTCGCGCCGATCTATCAAGAGCTGAACCGACGCAACAGTGTCCTGTACATCCACCCCGCCGGTGTCGGGGCAGAATCTCCCCTGATCTCTCCCTACCACCTAACCTGGGAGATCGGCGCGCCGATCGAGGACACGGTTTCAGTCCTCCACTTGATCAGCCGCGGCATCCCGCAACGTTTTCCCAACATGAAGATCATCAATTCACACCTAGGCGGACTCCTCCCCATGGTGTTCCAGCGGCTCGATAATCAATACACCTGGGAGAACCCGCTGCCGGAAAAGCCGAGCATCACGGCGAAACGCATGTGGTACGACACGGTTGGTCACGGGTGGCCACCGGCGTTGCGAGCGACCGTCGATTCGCTCGGAGCCGACCGAATTGTGCTCGGGACTGACTTTCCCTACGAGTCCGGCGAGCTGTTCAAGCGAGCCATCACCTACATTCAGGAAGCCGGCCTGAAAAAAGGAGACGTCGAGCGAATCCTGGATCAAAACGCAGCAGCCGTACTGCGAATGGCCTGACGACGGCCCTGGGAATCGAGATGCACCAGATACCGTGGGGCGCCTGCGGGTTAGGTGGTCCAAAATGGTCTAGGAATCGGGCCATGATTCGGCAACCCCTGCCATCTGCCGGATCATGGCCGATGTTACGTCTTGGGTAGGTGACGGCAGATAGTAGTTACCGGGCCGCTTCCTCCATATGTTCCATCAGGGTGAAGATGACCGGGCCTTTGCCTGACACCAGAACATTTTCTTCAAGGCGCGCGGTCTGCTGAAGGCCCGGATGGCCCGCGAAGGTCTCAATCGCAAAGTACATGTTCTCTTTGATCTCCGCCGGATATTTCAGCGAGTAGGCACGGGAAATCCACATACCTTCGTAGAGCGTTAGGCCAATGCTGTGCGCAAACTGCTGCAACGTAACCGTTCCATATTTGTCGTCGTCGTACTCGGGAAAAGCGGCAGCCACGTCTGCCGTCGTGTTACCGGGACGCAGCTTCTCCAACCCCGCATACATCGAGTCGTAAACTTCCCGATAGAGGTCGATTTCCTTCTGGTTCATCTTCCCGGCGCACTTGAAGCAGCGCACAAAATCGATGAAGTAACCCGAAGGTCCCACGGCATTGATGTCCACAATAACAAGGTCGCCCTGGCGGACGATTTTATCGGTCGCCCAGCGACGATAAGGGCTGGTATTCCCACCCGAGGCCACAATGATGTCATAAATGATTTCGCAGCCTCGTTCGAGCATAAACTCGTGCACCTTCGCTTCGATCTCGCGCTCCCGCACGCCGGGCTTGAGCCACTCATACTTGATTTTCCACATCGCAGCGTCACCGATACTGGATGACATTTTCAGCAGCTCGATCTCATCACGTGTTTTGATGACGCGCGCCGCAGAAACCGCCGGCCAAGCGTCTGCAATGTTGAGGCCGGATTCTTGAAAGGCTTTCAGCGCTGGCATATCGAAGTTGTCGATGCCGACGCGTTCCTTGCGAACGCCGTGGGCGTCGAGTACTTCGACCACACTCTGCGCCATCCTGCCGGCCATAAACGGAACGGCACCCTCCGCCCATTGCCAAGTGATCGCCGGGTTGATGCGCCCTTCCATCCATGGCAGATCGATTTTGGCGCACTGCAGGTCGGAGCCTGCGGTCTCGAAAAGCACAGGTTCGTCGCCGTTAGGGACAACTGCGTAGCGAATGTTAATGTTGTACTTCCAGTTGCCCTGATAGGAGCCGGTGACATAACGAATGTTGGCGCCTGCAAACAGAACTAAGGCGCCCAAATCACGAGCGGTCATTTGTTCACGAAGGCGCTGCAAGCGATCTTTGCGTAGCCGCTCAAAGTCGACACGATATTGCCAGTCGGCACCCGTTTGGCTATAAACGCGGCGCGGTTCCCATTCATGCGGCTTGCCGATAAAACTAGTATCCATTGAGTATCCCTCGATGTGGAATTTGGGCGGACTGAGATTCCCCGCAGATGCCGAATGGCCCCCCAAGTATGCGAGCATTCGCTCAGGTCAACAAGAAACTGCCGCCTCGATCGGGAACTTACATACCCGTTCCTGCGGAAGATTGCAAGTGCAGCGTCGGTTTTCTGGTTCGGTAGTGGTGTGGGCTTGTACAGGAAACAATCGGCGGGACACGGCCGTGGCTACGAGCCGTGGCTAGGTTTTCGAGCCGTCGGTTACCGAAGAGTGCGAAAGAGGGACCTGAAAGTAGCGGCCTGATGTCCAATCGCGGCCCCTTAGGAGTCCAATTCGGAAAGCCCGTGAAAAGCGTCCTGGAATCTCCGCGACTCAAGCCCCGGCTGACCCGCAACCAGGTGCGTGGTTTTTGGGCGGCATGGACTCTTTTATCTATTCGCTCGTTCTCGTCCCGGCTTTGCGGGAAGTGCTGCCTAGGTCCGGAATTCCTGCCACTACCGCCAACATTGGCTACTACGGCGGGCTCCTCTTCGCTCTTTTCATGATCGGGTGGGGAATGGCCCTGGTTGAACCCTCCACTTGATCGTGTCGCTAATTGGATTGTGGGCGGGATCCGTTTATGTGCCGGCGGAGATGACCTATATCGCGGCTAGGTCCGGTCGAACAGCGATGGAGGCGGCGCGACTAGCCTCCTCTTCGACAGGGCTTCTCGGAACCGCGACGGTTCTTGGGGCTCTGATCGTGCCGCTGCTTGCCGAGTGGCTCGGTCGCAGGATTACACTGGGATTTTTTTTCGCGTTGATGTTCTTCTCCATCTTTTTGGCGTTCGGTTATGTCTTTTACATGCAGGAAGGCGCCGTCGGTTGGTTCATGGTCTCCGCCTTCTTTCTCGGGTTAGGCGGAGCCAATTTCATCGTGTACTCGTTCTGGCTACCTGAACAGTACGGAACAGAATGCCGTGCGAGCGCGTTCGCCTTTACAACTAACGTGGGCCGCTCTGCGGCAGCTGGTTTCACCTTTCTCGTGGGTGCCGGGGTTCGTCACTTCCAAACTCTCGGCACTCCCGTCGGGTTGACTGCGTTCACCTTCGTCGTCGGAATTTTCCTCTTGCCTTTCGGCGAGGAAACCAAGGGCGAGTCCTTGCCCGCCTAATAGAACAGAGGGCGGCCAGGCTCCGAGTCAGCAATTGCTAAGCCCCTGCTTGCAACTCATTGAAAGTCTTTTCGGGCGAGGTCGAGTCATCCCGTATGGCGCTCCCAAGTGTCGAGAGGCTATCGCCCGAATGGCACGATGCAGTATGCAGTTTTCGAACCAAGTGGCACGCCGTAGAGTCATAGAACTGTACTTCCGGGAATTCCAGTGAGCTCAATAATGCGCAGAGTCCAAGTTCCCGCAAAGCTCGATTCGCTCGACGGCGTCAGATTGTAGAGGCTTCGTTGCCATCGCTAGGGCTCCATAAAGCGACGCCCAAGACGATCACCACCGAGATCCGGCTATTAACCGAACTCGAGGAGGTGCGCAAGCAAGGGTATGCACTCGATGATGAGGAGTGCAGGGCGAAATGCCGATGCGTAGGCGCACCGATATTTGACCAGTTGGGGAGCGCGATGGCGGCTACATGCCTGACAGGCACGCTAGAGGAGATGGGTGATTCAAAGCTCGTGTCGACAGCCGAGGCTGTCAAGCAAACGGCGTAGACAATATCGCATCGACTCGTACTAGATCAGGTTCAGTACGCAACGTGCTGAGCCCCGGGCGCGGACTTCAGCTAAGCCCAACCACATGCTGTCTACAGACACTTGCCGGGCGGTCGAGGGGCATCACGGGTCGTGCCATCTCGCACGGGCCGGTCGATTTCGGAGTGCGAGTTTATTTCTTGTTCAATATGCTGAGCACCCCCTTGCGCTCCTTCCCAAAGATAAATATCCTAGATAATCGCGCTCTCTTAGTTCGACTAGGGATTGCGTGGGGCTACTATTCTGCGGTTTGCATGCATTCGCCTGATACTCTGAGAGCGGATATCGATCTCGTGAGCCTATTTACTGGCATGCCCCGCTGAGATCAAAGAGAATATGTACTTCGTGATGGAGACGGTCAATCGACATCCAGTTTTTCGGCAGAGAATGCGGCCCGACGAAAACGTTCGAGTTGCAGCTCATTGGCCCGTGATGTTTAACAAGCTCGAACACGCCGAAGAAGCGGCAAGCTAAGCATGCCGAACTTACTGGTTGCTGTTTCCGACTCGGTCTTCCCAACTCTGGACCCAGCTCGCAGGGTCCTTTCGAAACTCGGCGCCGAGTTACGTCTTGCGGCAGATTCCACACCGGAAGCTATTTTGCAGGTCGCACGGGGCGCCGATGCACTGCTCGTCACATACGCGAAGGTGACGTCGGAGATTATTCGAGAGATGGAGCGATGTCGGATCATCTCTCGGTTCGGAATCGGCGTCGATAACGTGGATTTGGCGGCGGCGACCAAGGCCGGGATCGTGGTCACGAAGGTACCAGACTATTGCATCGATGAAGTTTCCGATCATGCCATGGCTTTACTTCTTGCATTGGTTCGCAAGATCCCGCTCGCGAATTCACGCACGCAATCGGGCCACTGGGAAATGTCGGCCGTCGTACCCATTCATCGCCTGCGGGGAACGGTCCTCGGTCTAATTGGGTTCGGCAGAATTCCTCAGTTAGTTGCGCCCAAGGCAAAAGCCTTTGGTCTTCGCGTTGTGACCTATGATCCTTACATCCCGGAGGAAGTTCTGAATCGCGCCGGAGTGGAGCGGATCGACTTCGACGAATTGGTGAAGATATCCGACTACATCTCGATTCACACGCCGCTGATGCCGGAAACCCATCACTTGTTCAACGCTGAAGTACTGCGGCGGATGAAGCCGACCGCCTACCTGGTGAATACGGCGCGCGGGCCGATTGTCGACGAAGAAGCTCTGGCGCGCGCACTCGACCAGGGACAACTGGGCGGGGCAGCTCTGGATGTGCTCGAAAAAGAGCCACCGTCGGACTCTCCGCTGTTGGGCCGTAACAACGTGATCTTGACGCCCCACACAGGTTTTTACTCAGAAGAGTCCCTCGTGGACTTGCAAATGAAGGCGAGCGAGGAAGTGGTCCGCGTCCTGACCGGACAAGCGCCGCGCAATCCGGTCAATCCCGAAGCACTGCATGTCGCGCGCAGCAATTAAACTTTTGGGGAGGAAATAGATCATGCCTTACGAACCGTGGAAGACAGACAAGTGGTTTGTCAGCCCCTGGAACTTCGACGATGCGGTCCGATCCCAGCTCCATTTTGCGGACCGGATTAGAGTTCACGATATCACCCTGCGAGACGGAGAGCAGCAGACCGGCATCATTTTCACCAAGGACGACAAGATCAGGATCGCTGAGGCGCTGGCGGAAGCGGGCGTTCACCGGATCGAAGCCGGGATGCCGGTCGTGTCGCCAAGCGACGAAGCGGCTATTAAGGAGATCGTGAAGCGAAACCTCGGCCCCCAAATCTTTGCGTTTTCACGGTGCATGGTTGATGACGTGAAACGCGCGGTCGATTGCGGCGTGTCCGGAATCGTGATGGAGGTGCCGTCGAGCGAGCACATTATCAAGTACGCGTACAAGTGGCCCCTCGAAAAAGCCATCGAACTATCGATCGAAGCGACAGCCTATGCTCACCAGCAGGGCCTGGAGGTGGTGTTCTTCCCGATCGATTTCACACGCGCAGAAATCAAGTGGGTGCTCGATCTGATCACTCGCGTGGCGAAAGAAGGCCACATGGATGCGCTGGCGCTCGTCGACACGTTCGGCGTCCTGTCCCCGCATGCGATCCAGTATCTCGTGCGGCAGGTGAAGATGCGCATCAGCAAGCGACTCGAAGCTCACTTCCACATGGATTTTGGCATGGGCGTGGCCAACACGATCATGGCGCTGGCCGAAGGCGTCGAGGTGATCCATACGACGGTACTCGGGATTGGAGAACGCGCTGGCAACACACCAATGGAAGAGACCGTGATGGCTCTTCTGACGCTATACGGGATCGATACCGGCTTAAAGTACGAGAAGCTCTACAATCTGGCGCATCTCGTACAGGCACTTTCGGGTCATGCGGTTCCGTCCAACAAGCCCGTCGTTGGCGACGCGTTGTTCCAAATCGAGTCCGGCATCATCGCCAGTTGGTTCCAGAACTGCGGCGACGAGTACGCGACCGAGCTGTTCCCTTATCGTGCGGAGGTTGTGGGTCAGCCAGTGGCGAAGGTGGTTCTCGGAAAGGGAAGCGGTATCGATTCGGTGAAGGCCGCGTTGAAGAATATGGGCGTCGAAGCTACCGAGGAAGAGGCCATGACGGTGGTGACAGCGGTGAAACAATTCTCGCTCCGCTATAAGCGGCTGCTGACCGAGGAGGAGTTCCGCGTACTTGTCCACACAACCCTCCCGAACAAGGCCGCCAGCCCCGCGAAAGGCGTTCAGACAGCGGTCTGAGGGACGAAACTTCTTAATGAAAGCAATGGTCTTGAGAGCCCCTCGTGACCTGGGAGCCGACGACGTCGAACGGCCAACCCCGGGCCACGATCAGGTCTTGGTGCGCGTGACCCATAGCGGCATCTGCGGCACAGATCTGAAAATCTACAAAGGCGCGATCCCGGTTCGCCACCCTCTGATCATGGGGCACGAGATGATCGGGGAACTGGTCGAAGCAGGCGATGATCAGTCCCATCTTGGCGATCGGGTCCTCATCGATCCGGGCCTCTACTGCGGGCGGTGCTTCAATTGTCGAGCCGGCCAGACCAATCTTTGTCCAAACGGTGTTCTGCTTGGGCGGGATGCGGACGGAGGCTTCGCGGAGTACGTTATGGCTCCGCGCAGTCATATTTTCCCTCTGCCGGATGCGATCTCTAGCCGCATGGCTCCACTGTTGCAGGTCGTTACGGTCTGCCTGCACGGTCAGCGGCTCGTCGACGTCCTTCCCGGGCAATCCGTCGTGGTGGTGGGGCTTGGAGTGGCGGGACAGTTGCACGTCCAGTTGGCCAAAGCCCGCGGAGCTTATCCGGTCATTGGCATCACACGCAGCGAGTGGAAACGGCGTGTGGCAGCGGATTCCGGCGCTGACATCACGCTGCCGAGTGGGGCGGATGGCGTGCGGGGTGTCTCTGACGCCACGAGCGGTCAAGGCGCCGACGTGGTTATCGAGTCGACCGGCCAGGTCTCCGCCATCGCCGACGCGATCTCGATGGCCCGCCTGGGAGCAACGCTGCTTCTGTTTGGCATCACGACGGCAACCGAAGGCCGTCTGCCTTTCTATCAATTGTACTTCAAGGAGCTCAAGCTCGTGAATTCACGGGCTGCGAAGAGCGAGGATTTTCCTGCAGCCATCGATTTGGTGGCAAGGGGCGTGCTGAGACTCGAGCCACTAGTGACCCACGTTGTCTCGTTGCCTGAGTTGGAAACAGCAATCCACATGCTCGAGTCGGACGAGGACCGGAGACTAAAGATCATTCTCGAGAACACTTAGTGACGGCTCGTCGGAGAGTCGGGACGAGTCAGGCCTCGTGGAGAAGATCAGACCTCATTTCGTATAGATGATTCCCGGGATCCCGGCGACAGCGTCCCCTGCTTGACGACTTGGCCGCCAGGTGATCTTGATTGTCTGTTTTGCGCCTATGCGCAAGCGAGACGTCGGGCGGCACCGGCTACGAGTCGCCCGCCACAGGGGACTGAACGTGGGCCACCACGGAGTCCAAGGAGCAGGGTTATCTTTTCCTCTCTTTCAGATACCAATCCAGGATCTGCTCGCCGTTCCAGTGGAGCACGTCGCGGAATTTTGCGATGTAATCGTACACGGCTTCTAGATACTTGATCCGAAAAGGCTGGCCACTGATGTAGGGGTGAATGGCGATGGACATGAATTTCGGTCGCTGAGCGCTTTCTTCATACAGGCGGTCGAAAGCGTCGATACACTTCTGCGTCCAATAGGCTGCTTCGTGGTGCTGCACGACCATCATGGTGATGTCGTTTAATTCGATCGTGTAGGGGAGGGTGACGATCGGCCCATGGGCAGTCGAAATCTCGGTCGGCTCTTCGTCGTAGATCCAGTCGCCGATGTACTTGATTCCTGCAGCCGCCAGATAGTCGGGCGTGTCGTAGGTTTCCGTGAGGCCTGGGCCGAGCCAGCCGACCGGACGCTTGCCGGTGAATTGACCGATGGTCGTGAGCGAGCGCTCGATCATCCCCGGTTGGTCCTTTTCGTTGTGAATGGGACCCTGCTCGAAACTGTGGCCCATGAACTCCCAGCCGGCATCCTTGCAGGCTTGCGCCACGCGCGGATAATCGATGCACACGCGCGCGTTGAGCGCAAGAGTCGGCCGGATCCTCTGCCGTTCGTACAGCTCGAAGAAGCGCCAGAACCCGACGCGCATTCCATACTCATGCCACGTCCAATGCGGCACATCGGGCAACCCCTGATCACCGGTCGGAGCCGGAAGAAGTTGCCGGGGCATCCGACGTGCAATATCCCAAACCTCGAGATTAACGATCGTCCACACGACCATGCGCGAGCCGTGCGGCAAATCGATCTTCGGCCGATCGACGATGGCAGAGTACTGGACACGTTCGCGAGGTAAAGTCATGGATTGACCTCTTCTGGTGGAATGGTTGGCGAATCCTGCGTTCCGGCACGCCCGCGACCTCAACCATCCTTGGGCAGGTCTGGGTGACCCTCGCCGGCGCACCCGGCGATCGCCAGCGGGTCGCGACTCACGTGGAAGGTCTGCCGGGAGGCACCCCTGAGGGCGCTGATCTAGGCTGGGCACGATGCCTCGCGCCCACGATGCGAAGGAGGTACATACCGTACGTTCTCGCTAATTGTCAATGATATTCATATAATTCTGAGCGGATTCGAACCAGGGTTTCCGGTTGATGGATATGAAGTATTTGGTTGCCATTTCGATTCTACTGGCCGCGGCAGCGTCGGCAACCGCGCAGAAGCCCGACCCCGGGCTGATGAAAGAGATCCACGAGATTCGGGCGATCGACAACCATTCGCACCCTCCGCGCGTCGTGGCGGCGGGGGAACGCGACGACGAGTACGACGCTCTGCCTTGCGATCCACTCGATCCCACCTCTCCCAATACGATGACCCGGCCGGAGAATCCTCAGTATCTCGCGGCATGGAAATATCTGTGGGGATACCAATACAACGACCACAGCGAAGCACACGTTCGCTCGCTGATCGAGACCAAACAAAGAATCCGCCGCGATCAGGGAGATCATTACGCAACATGGGTGCTCGGCCGGCTGGGTATTGAAACGGAGCTGGCAAATCGTGTGGCGATGGGCCGTGGCTTGAGTGCCCCACAATTCCGCTGGGTGCCGTTCGATGACGCGCTGCTTTTCCCGCTTAACAACGAGCGCCTGGCAAGCGAAACACCGGACCGAAAGTTTTTCTTCGCACGAGAGACGATGCTGCTCGAGCGCTATCGTCGAGAACTGGGAGTCGAGGCGCTGCCGCAAACTCTGGCCGGATATACGGCGCGCGTGGTGACGCCCGAGCTCGAGCGGCAAAAGCAACTGGCAGCTGTCGCCATTAAGTTTGAAGCGGCGTATCTGCGCTCCCTCGACTTCGAGCCATCGGACGGGCCCGATGCGGCGGCGATTTATGCGAAGTATGTGCGGGGCGGCGTTCCGGACAAGGCCGAATACCTACGTTTGCAGGATTACCTATTCCGCTACGTCGCGGGCGAGGCCGGCCGGCTGACCTTGCCGGTGCACATCCACACAGGCGCTGGTTGCGGAGGATACTTTTCCTTAAGCGGTTCGAATCCTCTACTTCTTGAGTCAGTGTTGAATGACCCACGGCTGCGGAAGACGACGTTCGTGCTCATCCACGGGGGGGCGGGGCCGTTCACGCGGGAGATGTCGTATCTGCTGATGAAGCCGAACGTCTACACGGATTTGTCCGAGCAGACGTGGCTTGAGTCGCCGCGGCGTTTGTCAGAAGTCTTGCGAGACTGGCTCGAGTGGTACCCAGAGAAGGTCATGTTCGGAACTGACCTTTTTCCCGGCGGCACGCCGGAAATCGATTGGGAAGAGATCGGCTGGCAGACCGCTGAGACGGCCCGCCAGGCTCTCGGGATGGCCCTGACTGGGATGATCGCAGACGACGAAATCACCCGCGAGAGGGCAAGCGAGATCGCTCGAATGGTGCTGCGAGGCAATGCGATAAAACTCTATGGCTGGACCGACCGCCGATAAGACGTGTTCGGCTAGCTACTTTCCGCGCGAAATTGTCGTTCTCAGCGATCCAATCTTCGGCCGAGCGCCGCTCTGAACATTGAATCTTCGATGCCGAACTTAGAGAGCTGAAGGGCCCCTAAATGCTTCCATCTTGGCCGGTTTGTCAAAGATCGACTGCCGACCGGATCTGGTCAAAACAGAAGCCCGCACCACGCTTTCGCGATGCACCAGAAGAACTTGTATTGATGAGGCTGTCTGGAATCAGAACGCAGTATAAAATATGTACAATAGACTGTTTCTCGAAGGCAGGTACGGGCGGATGGATTACTTCGATCCTCGGTTGCACGTAGTAAGTACGTGTGAGTTGCGCTTCCGGTAGGCAGGAGGCAGCAGGCTGGATGGCGACGCTACCTAATTCTCCCAAGCCCGACCTCGACCTATTGCGCATCGGCGAGAGCCAGCGAAGGAGCGCCAAGACCGGGAAGCGCCTGGGCATAGCGGCTGCGCTGCTTGGCGTTGTCGTTCTGTTCACCGGCGCGTTGTTCGCTCTCCGGAATCAGAAGCCCGCCGTGGAAATAGGCGTGGCACAGAAACCCTCTGCTGGACGTCCGGCCCTGCTAAACGCGAGTGGTTACGTGACCCCCCGCCGCCGCGCAACGGTTGCTGCGAAGATTACCGGCCGAGTCACCGAAGTCTTCTTCGACGAAGGCGTGCATGTCCGTAAGGGCCAGGTGCTGACGACCCTGGACGATTCCGATGCAAGACGCGCGCTCGAGGCCGCAAAGGCGGACCGCGACGCCACGGAGGCGACGATTGCCGATTATGAAGTTCAGCTCAAGTACGCCGAACTCGAACTGCATCGGGCACAGGAACTTCAGGCCGCGGGTGTTCAGAGCCAGGAAAACCTCGACAATGCGCGAACTAGCGCCGCTAGCTTTAGAGCGAAGGTCGCACTGGCCAAACAGCAGGTCATTGCGTCTGATGCACGCATTCGCGAGGCTCAGCAGGGTGTGGACAACTGCGTGATTGCTGCACCCTTCGATGGGATCGTCGTCTCGAAGGACGCTCAAGTCGGCGAGATGGTTTCGCCCATCTCTGCAGGCGGCGGCTTTACGCGCACAGGCATCGCCACCGTCGTGGACATGAGCTCAATAGAAATTGAAGTGGACGTAAACGAAGCCTATATCGCACGCGTTCAGTCGGGTCAGCCCGTCACTGCCATTCTCGACGCCTATCCGGATTGGCAGATTCCCGCGCGAGTCCGCACCGTCATTCCTACGGCAGACCGCCAGAAAGCAACGGTGAAAGTGCGCATTTCGTTCCTGACACTGGACCCTCGCATCTTGCCAGACATGGGCGTCAAAGTGACATTCCTGGGCGAAGAGCCCGAGCAGAACAATGGCGCTGCCGCGCCAGCAGCCCAGATTCCGCTGGATGCCGTGCGCGATGACGGGGGCAAGAAAATCGTGTTCCTCGTGAGGGACGATCGCATCGAGCGCCGCGCCGTGACGCTCGGCGGCACGCGCGGCCGGGACGCCGAAATCCTCGCCGGAATTGCCGCGGGCGATATTGTGGTTGTGAAGGGGCCGGCCAATCTTCATGACGGACAGGCCATCGAGATCAAGAAATAGGAGCTTCCGACATGGTGAGGGTAGACGGCAGATCTGACGCAAACAGCTTGATCCAAATTCGCGGCCTCGATAAGACCTACCGCCGTGGCGACGAGGAGATTCATGTGCTGCAGGGGTTGAACCTTGACGTGGATAGAGGGGAATTCGTCGCCTTCATGGGTCCTAGCGGGTCCGGGAAGACGACCTTGCTCAACTTGCTGGGTGGCCTGGATGTTCCTTCTCGCGGCAGTATCACCGTCGACCGCGACGAGATCACCCACATGTCGGGGCACAAACTCACGGAATGGCGTGCGCGCCACGTTGGCTTCATTTTTCAGATGTACAACCTGATACCTGTTCTCACTGCCTTTCAGAATGTCGAACTGCCTCTGCTGCTCACGAAGCTATCGAAATCCGAGCGGCGCCAGCATGTCGAGACGGCGCTCGCGGTCGTGGGCCTTTCCGACCGGATGAAGCACTATCCACGCCAGCTTTCCGGAGGACAAGAGCAACGAGTCGCCATCGCCCGCGCCATCGTTGCCGATCCCACGTTTCTGCTCTGCGATGAGCCAACTGGCGACCTGGACCGTAAGAGTGCCGATGAAATCCTCGGGCTTCTTACGCAGTTTTCCAAGGACTATGCGAAGACCATCCTGATGGTTACGCACGATCCGCTTGCCGCCGAGCGTGCCCAGGCGACCCTACAACTCAATAAGGGTGTGCTCGTCGAGGGCTTTCGCTCGGCGATCGGGAGCCGGGAATGAAATTCGTCCCCCTCATTCTGGCCAATCTATTCCGCAAGAAACTCCGCACAACTCTGACGATCGGCTCGTTCGCCGTTGCACTGTTTCTGTTCGGTCTCCTTGCCGTCGTTCGTGGCGCGTTCAATCAAGGTATTGACGTAGCGGGTTCCGATCGGCTGGTGATTGTTAACAAGGTCTCCATCATCCAACCGCTCCCTTTTTCCTATCGCGACCAGATCCTTCGCATTCCAGGAGTGAAGGCCATCACCTTCGACTGTTGGTTTGGCGGAGTCTACCAGGACGAAAGAAATTTTATTCCTCAGTTTGCGATCGACACGCAGAATCAACGGACCGTTTTTTCGGAGTTGATCGTGCCCGACGACCAGTGGAAAGCTTTCCTAGAGGATCGCGAAGGCGCTATTGCCGGTGCGAACACTGCGAAGCGTTTCGGCTGGAAAGTGGGAGACCGTATTCCCATCAAGGGTACGATTTATCAAGGCACCTGGGAATTTAATCTGCGCGGCATTTACACCGGGGAGCGCCCGAGCGACGACCGTACGCAGTTCTGGTTTCACTACGGCTATCTCGACGAACGGCGGCAGTTCGGGAAGGGAGAGGTCGGCTGGTACACGGTCCGCGTGGACAATCCAGACGATTCACCGCGAATAGCCAAGGCCATCGACAGCGAGTTCGCAAACTCGCCCTACGAGACGAAAACGGATACAGAGAAGGCATTCGCCACATCTTTCGTCAAACAGGCGGGAAACATCGGGTTTCTGATTCGCGCCATCGGCGGGGTGGTGTTCTTCACGCTGCTGCTCGTTACTGGCAACACGATGGCCATCGCTGTGCGCGAACGCACCGGTGAGCTGGCCGTACTCAAGGCGGTCGGCTTCACGGATCGCTTTGTCTTGCTGCTCGTCCTCGGCGAGTCCTTGGTGATCTCGGCTGTTGGGGGTGTCATCGGGCTCACCCTGTCGAAGTTGTTCACGCTGAGCGGCGACCCCACGCGGGGCCTGCTGCCGTTCTTCTATCTTCCCACGTCCTCCATTTTGATGGGGCTGGGTGTTGCGGTAGCTGTTGGAATTCTCGCTGGAATTCTGCCGGCTACTTCCGCAATGCGTTTGCGCGTAGTCGATGCGCTCCGGAAAGTCTAAACTATGGCGATCCCTATCATTTACAATTTCCGCAGTGTACGCGCCCGTTGGGCCTCAGCGATCGTGGCCGTACTCGGGATAGCGGGCACCGTCGGTGTCTTTGTGGCCATGCTCGCCCTCGCGCGCGGCTTTCGGGCCACACTGGTCGCTTCCGGCTCAGCGGAAAACGCTATCATTCGGCGGGCCGGGTCTACCGGGGAAATCGACGGGGTCATCGGACTTGACCAGGTTCGGGTCATCCAGGACGCGCCTGGCATCGCCCACGCGGGCACTGAGCCGCTCATGAGTCCGGAAGTGGTTGTGATCGCCGCTTTCCCATTGAAGACTACGGGCACCGACGCGAACGTACAAGTGCGCGGCTTATCCCCGAATGTGCTGAAGGTCCGCAGTAACGTCCACATCTCCGAAGGCCGATCCTTCGAGCCCGGGTTAACGGAGTTGATCGTGGGCAGGAATGCGACGGCTGCGTACGAGGGTTTCGATATCGGTAAGACGGTGCGATTCGGTGGCGGGACCTGGAAGGTCGTGGGCGTTTTCGACGCTGGGGGCAGCGCCTTCGACTCTGAAATATGGTGCGATGCCCGCGTGCTCAACCAGGTATATAAGCGTCCTGAAGGTATATTTCAGTCCGTTACCGTGCACCTGAGTTCGCCGTCGGCGCTTGGCGAACTGAAGGATTCGCTCACAGCCGATCCGCGTATGACCGTGCAGGTGGATCGAGAGGTCGATTATTACGAGAAACAGTCAAGAGGCATTACCACATTGATTACCGTGCTCGGATCGCTTGTCGCCGCCGTAATGGGTATTGGGGCCATCTTCGGTGCGCTCAACACTATGTACTCCGCGGTTTCCGAGCGCTCTCGCGAGATTGCCACGCTGCGCGCGATCGGCTTCGGTGCGGGCAGCATCGTCATTTCCTTTGTTTTCGAAGCATTACTTATCGCGTTCATTGGTGGCCTGCTCGGCTGTGTTGCCGTGCTACCGCTGAACGGTCTCACCACCGGTACGCTGAACTGGCAAACATTTTCCCACCTCGCATTCGCTTTCCGGGTTTCTCCGGTCCTACTCGGCATTGGCGTTTTCTTCGCGCTACTCATGGGCCTAGTCGGTGGTGTTCCTCCCGCGATCCGAGCCGCTCGCCGCCCCATCGCGCTCGCCTTGCGCGAGCTGTGACAAGAGATCAACTCGCGGGTGTTTGATCGAACGCGAAACAAAATGCTTATCCGTTCCCCTTCTCGAGCCGCCGACCAGACGAACCAACTATTCCATACCATTCACCGATAGCGCCGATCCAGTCGAGCACAAGGGAACCCCGCCACCGCGAGACACTGGTTACCACAAGCAGTTGGCTCGACCCGGCAGTCTCGCTCTCGACGAAATCCTTCATGCGAGCTGGGGTCACCCACCTCGTTGCCAAACCGGTCAATACGTAGCTTCAAAGACGAGGAAGCGACGTTCGAGTTCCCACTCCTGCTGGGCTTTCGGACTGGATTGGAGGAAAACTGCACAGGAGGAGGAAGGTTTATCCCTGTCGAGCGGGTCCCCCGAACAAGCAGAGACGGCGGTCCTAAAGGTATCAGGCACGCTCCACAAACTAGCGCCGGGTAGGAAGCTGTGTTCCAGGCTCGTGCGAACCATCTGCTTGAACTCAGCGTAGCGGAGACCGTAGGTCTGGGCGGCGCGGACGTACTCGTGTGTAAGGTCGATGCGCGACACGCCCTCGTCGTCGGTCGACAGCGCTACCGGGACACCGAACCTCCGGTAGATCAGGAATGGGTGATCTTTACCGCTAACGCCGAGAATCACGTCATTGCTGGTGAGGTTGATTTCTACCATGACATGCAAAGCGGCCATCTCTTTTAACAGCTCGTAGGGTCGATCTTCGTGCATGACGTCGACACCGTGGCCGATGCGCTCTGCGTGGGCCTGCTCGACGGCGAGGCGTACGTGGCAGCAAAGGACCTCGTAGGGGACCAGACCCGCCGCGAGCTCTCCTGCATGCAGGCTAATGTGGACCTTTGGATAGATTCCGTGGAGGAAGCCGACGATTCGCATGTGCAAAGCATAGTCAGACATGGACGTGTAGCCGTCCTCGGGCATAACAAGATTGATGCCGACGACCCGCGGATCGGCCGAAGCGGTCTCAAAGCCGAGCAGCGCCTGCGCAAAGACCTGTTCCTTCGGCAGGCCACGCAGAACCTGGTAGAGATAGCGGATCTGGACATGGCAGGCTGAAGCTTCATCCTGCTGCCCACAGTGCTCGCGCTGTAGACGTAAGGCTTCAGCTCGGTCGAAACCGACTCGGGCGACGGCCACATCATCGCGTAATCCACGAGCCAGCAACTCGTCGCGCAGTTGGCCGAAATCGTCGTGCCATCCGATTTCACTCGCGATCGCGGCTGGGTGACTAAAATCGGGCGTGTGCATTAACTCGAGGTATTGTTCATTCTGTGATGCCGCGCGAGTCGCAACCTCGTCAAGCCACTCTCCCAAATGGCTCGGATCGGTGCCCCCGAAGTGCGCGAAGGAATCGAAGAAGTGGTCATGACCCGTGACTCCGGGCGTGGGCACAAATCCGCGCATGGAAAACGAGTCCACGAGCGCGTCATAGAGATGTTGATCACGGTAAGCTTGGGCGGCGGGGACCGTGCCACTTGTGCAAGTCGCCCGTCGAGACACACTTTCTTCCACAGGCTGCGGTTTCGCAAAGGAGAGCGAGGCGAGGTTCACGCAGAGCTCATCTTCGGCTGCGGCCCGAATCCAGGATTCAGCGTAGACAGCACCACTTAAGTGGCTATGTAGATCGGCGCCCTTGGGCATACGGACGAGAAAAGCTCGGAGATCGGCTGGATTTGCTCGGGCGGCTTCGAATGAGCGCGCGGTCCGCAGTTCAGACAGGCTTTGCTTAGAAGAGGGACGCCCGACATTGGTTTGAGCCAAACTGGACACGGAGAAGACAAAGAAGAGAAAGAAAACGCGACAACTCGTCGAACGAGAAATCATTTTCAGGAAGTTCATTTCGCGGTCCTCTCATGGCGGCTTTTTCCCGGAAACTTCACCACAATAAGCTCGCGAGAACAAGGTCGTAGATCATGTCAGACATCACCCCTCAGCGAGTGGCCACGTCACATCCTGTTTTTCACTCATTTGCGATAGTTGCCGGCGGAAGCTGTGACGAGCTGGAAATCGCTATCGATCGCGCCTGATGGCACAAGCACCGTCGGGAAGGTCTTCTGCCGTCACACGTCGCCAAGCGATAGGACCGAGGTCTGTAGCATCTTGATCGGCGGTGCTATGCCGGCCCAACCTCCAAGAATCTCGTAGCGATGAGAAGTCCGCGTTTTCGTGAATCAGCACAGGACTGACCTGGATATTTGAACCATTTACTGAATGGGTTCATGGCCTGTCGGTGCTTAAGCTTACTGTGCTTAAATAATTGCTCTCGCTTCGGCTAGGACAATGATGCTGGTCACGTCGCGACTATTTCCGCAGTAGTTTCCAACCTTACCAGGCTAACGGAGGCAGCTCAGTGGTCCAGAACGTGTCGTTAGAGCCATCCACGCAGCAGGATATTGTTGGAAAATTGGAGCAGCGCTTCGGACGGGTGCACGCAAGACAGCGGCTTGGCATGGAGAAGTGCCACGAGGAACGTATATTCGGCCAGGGCATCAACTTCTTAAACCCCGAGAACTGGTATTCGATCCAATCCGCGATTCAAAATATCCTAAAGCTGACTGGGTTGTACCGGCGGGGACGCAAGAACGCAGAACGCATCCAGATACGACACAACCAAGTTCGGCTCAAAGATCTCCCCACGCGGTTTAACGGATTCAGCATCCTTCACGTCAGCGATATGCACGTGGATATGAACCCGGGCGCTATGCAACGTTTGATCGAGCTTCTCCCTGAACTGCGGTACGACATCTGTGTTCTGACGGGTGACTACCGAGGGCAAGCAGCCGGTCCGTCCGCCGCAGCCCTTGAGGGCCTGGCGCGGGTGCGCTCATATTTCAAGGATCCGATTTATGGAGTGCTGGGCAATCACGATTCGATCCGTATGGTCCCTGGGCTCGAAGAAATGGGAATACGAATATTGCTCAACGAGTCGGAGGCGATTATGCGTGGTGGCCAACGTATTCACTTGGCCGGCATCGATGACGCTCATTACTACCGGGCGGACAATATTGAAAAGGCGGCGTCCCAAATCCCGCGCCACGAGTTTTCCATTCTGCTTTCACATACACCGGAGATTTATCGTCAAGCTGCCGAGGCTGATTTTAAACTGCTCCTGAGTGGACACACCCATGGGGGTCAGGTCTGTCTGCCCGGTTCTATCCCGGTCACTCTGGATTCGGTTCTGCCGAGACTTATGGGATCTGGGCCATGGAAGTACCGCACGATGGTGGGCTACACCTCGGTCGGCGTCGGATCGTCCATCGTTGCCGTACGCTTCAACTGCCTTCCGGAAATTACCGTGCATCACTTGGCGCGCGCATCTTCGCCTGCTTCGCAATAGATCTACTTTCCGGGTTAGTGTCCAGGAGGTGCGCCGAGAATGGAAAACGCCAAGCCTGGCGGGGGTCTAAGGCGCTTCTGAGGTCGTTTCCTCCCTCCGTCAAACACAGAATCGGAGGTTAACCTCGATCTAGTTCCGTTCCCGAGGGAACGAACCGGAGGAGCGGACTAGGATCCACTTCATAATTCAGCATTGCGAGGGTGCGCCATTCTCCCCTAAGGCATATCGCTCAAGCCCATGGTTTTTGGATGGTTGTGAGCATTTAGTTCCACCCCCAGGGAAATCACGATGCGACGCTTGACGAAAGATGGCCTTCGGACACGCTCCTCGGTTTCCGGACAAGAGGTGGACTTCAAGCATAGTCCCAGAAGCTTTGGCCCATTTCCGATATGGGGACGATCGAACGACGGGCCGCCGTCAGGCCCTCTCCGAGAGCGCCGGGGAGGTGCGATACTTCCGCCTTCTACAAGGTCGCAAGCGGCTTGACCGGAACAGTGCTCCACTCTACCCTTAATGACAACGACGATATGAGCGCAATGACCGACCTCGCGAAAGCGCCACGGGAACGGGCGAGATTTCGAACACCACCGTCCCAGCGGCCTTCGCCCTGGCGGTCTTTAACGCCACCGGGCTCGCACCGCCAGATTTCGCTCACAGGTGAGTGTGTGAAGGCTACACTGGCTAGAACAGTTAGTTTGCTCGCGTGACCTTGGAATAAAAGGTGTATCACATGAGAATGCATTCGAACACGATCTTCATTACCGGCGGTAGCTCGGGCATTGGAAAGGGCCTCGCACAGGCGTTCCACAAGCTCGGGAATCAAGTCATTATCAGCGGCCGCCGCGGAGCGGTCTTGCAGAGTATCTGTGCCGCAAATCCCGGAATGCGGTATTTTGTCCTGGATGTGACGGATTTCGACTCTGTTCGAAGGGTAGCAATGGAAGTAATCGACGAATTTCCGAATCTGAACTGCATTTTTAACAACGCCGGTGTGCAGGCAGCGCACGATTTTTCGGCCGACAAGCAGCTCGACGAACAAGCGCTGGTTGATGAGATCAACACGAATGTACTAGGTGTCGTTTGCGTCGCAGCTACATTCGCGCCGCATCTAAAAAAGCAAGAGAATGCAGTTCTCGTGAACGTGTCCTCAGGACTTGCGTTTGTTCCGTATGCGCGTTATCCCGTCTACTGTGCCACCAAGGCCGCGGTCCACTCCTTCTCGCTCTCACTCCGGCATCAGCTCAAAAACTCTGGAGTGAAAGTCATCGAACTCATTCCTCCGTATGTAAAAACCGAGCTAGGAGGCATTACCAAGAATGCCGGCAATAACGGTGGCCCCAAACCGATGCCGCTCGATGCGTTCATCGCCGAGACCATGAAGGAACTGACAGGAGATGCGGATGAGTTGGCCATTGCCGCTGCCAAGAACTTAGTTGGCGCCTCAGGTCTCCAAAAGGTTAAGGAAGTCTTTGCCGGAATGAATCGATAAGGGAAGCAAACCCAAGGGTCGGACACCGTGGGCTGGATGAGTTTTGCCGCCCCAGGATGCGGGCAACTGGTCATCTTCGACATCGTCCACACGCCAAGAGGTCCGAATGCAAGAAATGTCGAAGTTGAAGAAAAAGAGAATGGACCGAATCGCTGCCACCAACCGTCCGAGTGCAACGTCAACGCGTCGGGAAACGTATTGCCGCGGGAAGTGAGGGTATTCGAAGGCAGCGTGTTACTTCCTTTCTAGATTTCAAAAAGGAAAACCCGGCCCAGTTGTTCACACCCCACTGCAGAGAAATCCTTACTTCGAGATGCTGGAGTGCTCGCCCGCTCTATCCTAGACCAATGCTGTTTAGTTAGCTCAGATGGCAATTTCTGTTTTTAGACTAGTGTCCATAGACGGCAATGCAGCCATTGCTCTCAGGGAGGCCGAACTTCACGCACGCGTTCGAGTTAACGGGTGCTTTCGGATTTGGCGCCCCAATTGGAACAAAGATGTGGTTGCTCTTCGCGAACGCGGCAACGGAGTGTGCATTAGGTCCGGACGGGATGGTTTGAACAAAGGTGCTGGTCTCAGCATCGATGACTCCAAGGGCCGGATTTGGAGCTGCGCCCGAAGCGGCGTAGAAGAGACGGTCACCTGAGTTGTACCAAACCTCATCGGACCCATGGATCTGGGGAATGGTCTTGATGATCTTGCCATCCTGCGCATTCATAATAAGAAGGGGCTTGCCGTCGTCGCAACCCACCAGCAAATGCCGGAGCGGACCGAGCGCGAGGCCGCTACCGTTGCAACTCGGAGTCGAATATGTCTTCTCAATCGTGACCTTTTGGGCAGCGCTTTTGTCTACCTTGAGGACCGCGAGCACCCCCTGACTCTCCCCTTGCACAGGAACAAAGAAGCGCTCGAGTTCGGGTACCCACAAAGGCTGTTCTAAACCCGTGGCAGTGAAGGCGAACTTAGCAGCGGTCGAAAAGGTAATCTTGCCGAGAACCTGGAAAGGTGGGTCGGAGGATATGAAGGTGGCAAAAGGAGGATTATCGCCGGGATTTCCGGCCACAATCACATGGTCCTTCGGGTCATAGCCGATTTCGTCGGAGCGACAGCTGGCGCCTGTGGAAAGCGGCGCCGCCATCGGATTCAGTTTACCGAAGGGTGGTTGGGGCTTGCTAAGGTCGAAAGCCCAAACTTTTCCAGGGAAATCGGCAACCCAGAGGTGGTTATCCGGCGTTACCAAGATGCCGCTGGGCCCCATTCCTTCGATGGGGCCGCAAGCACCACCTCCAAGGCCTTTAAAGCCCGGCGTAATGCGACCTAGAAAACGATCCTTTTGGGCGTCAAAAACGTCCACGGCAGCGTTCCCTGACTCAGCCAGGTAATACCTCGCCCTCGCTTCATCGACCCAACTGATATCAAATCGGAGGCGATTACCAGGTACGGAGATGGCGCCGACAAGCTTGACTGGCGATTTCAGACCATGTTCGCGCAGATTACTGCTGCGGTCTCCATCCTGATAGTCCCGCTGTCGAGCAGACCTCGCGCTAATGGTCAGAATTAGCGCGAGAAGCAGAGCCGAGAACAGGGAAAGGGTGACACTTCTCAATTTCATGGAGCCTCCGGTTCGCCAAAAGTCAGATCACTAAGTGTGGGGTGTTCCGTTAACACTCTAGCAATAGGAATGCAATCGTTTCTTTTGGCAGATCAGTACCGCCCACGCAAATCGGACTCAGAGATCTCACCGCTAGCCAGTCGACTCTCCGTCGAGAGGAAACATTCGACGAATCACGGACGTAGAAGCACGGTTCCGCAATTGGTACTCTAGTCGTCGCGCTCCCGCGCGTCTTAGTTGATGGAACGGGTCGAGATCGGAAATTCCGTGCACTTTCAAGCGTTTTCATCAAGCCATTTGGGAGGATGTTCTGCCTGAACCGGTCGAACCTCTTTGAGTCTCACTGATCGAACCAGGCGCTTACCTGAAAGCGAGTTATTGTTTTCGAAGAGCAGTCCGAAGTATGATCGCGACTACGATGGCAGAACCTGTTCGCGGCAGGAGGCTTGATTCACTTCCGGGCAGCCGCAGCTGGTTTAGAAGGTCCAAGCAGCAGTATCTACGCACCGCCGGCGAGTAGGAATTCATGTGCGTTTAGTCGAAGGCTGCCGGGCTGCTCATGGTGTTGTCAGTGTCTGACGATTGCGGGACGCGGGATGTCTGGCAAATGATTTCCAAAACTAGCCACCAACCTTAGGGGAGAACGAAATGTGGAAGGACCGATATCGCGCGGCAATTCGTCGGAGTCCAGATTTAGAACAACCAGGAACGAACTGCTCAGCGCGATGGGCGCAAGACGGCAGTAACCGAACTCGTCAATACCGTTGCGCTGACAAGTCCCTGTCGCGTCGTAGCTAGGTACTCAGCCCCTGGTTGGGCAAATCACAAACACGGCCATAAGCTCCCGACAGGTTCAGTTCGGGCTGAGCCCAAGAGTCGTCAAGTGAACCAAGGAGCATCACTCATGGCGAGATATCTGAAACAGGCCAAAACTGCTGCAGCGTCGAAAGCGGCAGATCAGCAAGTGCGAGCAACGGTGGAGACGATCATTGCGGCAGTCGAAACGCGAGGCGACGCCGCAGTCCGTGATTATTCAGAAAAGTTCGACCGCTGGTCCCCTAAGAGTTTTCGGCTATCCCAGAGCGAACTAGATTCGCTGATCGCAGCTGTCCCAGCCGAAACCATCGAGGACATCAAATTCGCTCAAGCGCAGGTGCGGCGTTTTGCGGAACTCCAGAAGGCGGCCTTGGTGGATATCGAAGTCGAGACTCTGCCAGGTGTCATCCTCGGGCATCGCAATATTCCCGTTTCAAGCGTGGGATGCTACGTGCCCGGCGGTCGCTACCCCATGGTTGCTTCGGCGCACATGAGCATTGTCACGGCAAGGGTGGCGGGAGTCGGACGGGTTATTGCCTGCACGCCTCCTACGGAGGGCAAACCCCATCCGGAGACGATCGCCGCCATGGTGTTGGGCGGGGCGGACGAAATCTATCTCATGGGCGGGGTGCAGGCGGTCGCGGCGATGGCGCTTGGCACAGAAACGATTGCGCCGGTCGACATGCTGGTCGGTCCGGGCAATGCCTATGTGGCTGAGGCGAAGCGTCAACTCTTCGGGAGGGTCGGCATCGATCTCCTTGCCGGTCCTACCGAAGTACTCATTTTGGCCGACGAAACGGCGGACGCCGAACTGGTCGCGACCGATTTGCTTGGGCAAGCCGAACATGGCCTCAGCTCGCCGGCCGTGTTGGTGACGACATCGGAGAGACTGGCGTGTGATCTGCCAGCAGAAATTGAACGCCAGCTCTCGGATCTGGCGACCGCAGACGTTGCGCGGGCCGCCTGGCAGGATTACGGGGAGATCATCCTGGTCGCGAATCGTGTGGAGATGCTCGCCGAGGCTGACCGCTTGGCCTTCGAGCATGTCGAAGTGCTGACCAAAAATCCCCGCTGGTTTCTCGAGAACATGCGCAACTATGGTGCCCTCTTTTTGGGTCCGGAAACCAACGTCGCCTTTGGCGACAAAGTCATTGGCACAAACCATACGCTTCCGACCAAGCGTGCGGGACGCTATACGGGTGGTCTCTGGGTAGGCAAGTTCCTGAAGACCTGCAGTTACCAGCAAGTTTCGCCCCAGGCCAGCGTGCTGATCGGCGAATATTGTTCCCGCTTGTGCGCCATCGAGCGATTCTGGGGACACAAGAAGCAGGCCGATCTTCGCGTGCGGCGCTATAGCAAAACGGTGCGGACGCTCACCTCGGCGGTCAGCAAAGAGAAAGGATGAACGCAGAAGGCGCATCCTCTCCGGCGCAGCGACCGCACGGCGTGTCCTCCGCATCTCTGGCTGGCGCAACCGCTCTGGTCACCGGTGCCGGCCGTGGAATTGGAGCTGCTACTGCGTTTGCCCTGGCTAGCGCCGGTGCCGACGAAGTCGTGTTGGTCAGCCGCACTCGTGCGGAACTTGAGCAGGTGGCTGAAAAAATTCAGCAGCTCGGCACGCGGACACGCGTTGAGCCATGCGACCTGCGGGACGGAGCGGCGATCAAGGGGGTCATCGGCAGCCTCCCTCGGCTCGACGTGCTAGTCAATAACGCGGGCATGAACATCCCCGCGCTGTTGGTGGACGTGACCGAAGCGGACTTGGATGCCGTACTCTCGCTAAACGTCCGTGCTGCGATCCTTGTGGCACAGGCAGCTACACGCAAGATGCTTGAAAGCTCAGCTGCAGAACGCGGGGCTGCCGGTAGATCCATCATCAACGTCACATCGCAGATGGGGCGGGTCGGCGCGCCACGCCGCACGATCTATTGTGCCACCAAACATGCCATCGAAGGCCTGACCAAGGCGATGGCTGTTGAGCTCGCCCCAGTCGGCATTCGCGTCAACGCCGTCGCCCCCAGTTTTCTGGACACGCCCATGACTGCGCCCTTCTTTGCTCGCGATGCTTCTTTCCACCAGTGGGTTTTGGATCGCATCCCGTTGGGACGCCTCGGAACGGTGAAGGAAGTGGCCGCGGTCATCGCCTTCCTTGCATCCCCAGCTGCGGCATTCGTTACCGGAGAGAGCGTAGCGATAGATGGCGGATGGACGGCGCAATAGGCGACCTGCCGCATGCGATCCCATTAACAGATCGAACTGGGGCCGACTTCGCTCGGGCGCGAAAAACTGGCCGCGCCGCCTTCATCCGGAAACCGGGCTGCTCTACGACAGCACCATGTACTCGGCGCGGCTCTAGCGCGGGTGTGGTCAAGTTTGACGTAGACCAGCGGCCCCGAAAGCACCGATTACGAAGTTTGCAGGCTAGTTGTAGTTTCCCAGCCCTGCGTCTCGCATGCGCCGGTCGGAAAAGTAGTTGAGACAAGTGCCAAGCATCGCGATGGTGAGTATGATTGCTAGGTCCGTACCGCCAATCTGGGGGAAGAGCCATGCTGAAATCTAGGCTTTGGATTTTCATTTTTGCCTTCGTCGCACTGGCGCACGCTGTAGCCGCGGCCGACACTCGTTCGACCCTGTTCACGGAGGGCAACTTCTTTGTTGGGAACGAGCCCTACCCTATGTACGTTGAGTATTTCATCCCTGCGACGCCGACTCATAAGACACCAATCGTCCTCGTCCACGGTTGTTGTACTACGGGAGCTGGCTTCGTCAGCACGCCCGATGGGCGAGAGGGTTGGGCCATGTATCTCGTGCGACACGGCTGGAAAACCTACGTTGTAGATATGCCTGGTCACGGCCGCTCGCCCATGCCACCAGAATATCCCACAATGTCCTTGTTACGCGTGGTTGACGCCAATGTCGAGCTATTAACCAAGATTGGCCGCTCAGTATTCATTGTCCACAGCATCGGTGGAATGGTTGGATGGAAGCTCTGTGAAACCTTACCGGACCGGGTTGCTGCGATAGTTGCAGTCGCTCCGGTACCGCCAGCCAACATGCCAAAAGGCAGCTTCCCCGCTGCCACGGCAATCAGCCAGAGCTTTACGTCGAGCGTTGTCGGCACTTATTTACCGGAGGATAAGCCTGCCTGGTTTAGGTTGGAGGTGGCAAAGCAAGCCTTCGCGAGTGCGCGTCTGTTCCCGGTCGGGGCGATGGACCAGTACTACGCGAGTCTAGTTCCGGAGAGCGCGCGTGCCATCAATGAACTGCTCAATAAGGGCGGCATGGGCCTGACGGCAGACCCGAGGAAATTCGCGAATGTCCCGAAGGTCATAATTACGGGAGATCAGGATCCCCGGCATCCCCGCGCGGTTGATGCGCAGACCGCCCATTTTCTAGGAGCGGAACACATCTATCTCGCCGACGTCGGCATGTCAGGTCACGGGCACCCGATGTATCTCGATCAAGACAATCAAAAAGTGGCCCAACTGATAATCGACTGGCTCGCGAAGAAGGGCCTCTGATGGCCGTGCTGTGAGTGGCCCCCATTCGGCAGGGGCGGACATATCGGTAGCGAAGAGTTAGATTTTCTCGCGACAAATGAGCCGTGCGCGGATGTACTACGAAGTTGAAAAAGGCTGGAAAAGTTCAGCGACTATGTTCTCCCGGGCTCGTTTGGCCAGACTAGGAGGGAAGTCGTGTTGAAATTAAGCTGTGGGTTCTCGCTTTTGCTGTGGTCACGAGTGCTGCGGCTGCCGTCGATACTCGAACGAGGCCGCCCACCGAAGGCAATTTCTTTGTTGGCCGGGAGCCCTACCCAACGTACGTCGAATATCTCATTCCTACAACGTCCACCCATAAGACGCCAATCATTCTCATACACGGTGGCGAGCACACGGGGGCGGGCTATGTGAGCACACCCGACGGGAGGGACGGATGGGCAAAATACTTCGTAGGACATGGCTGGACGACCTACGTGGTCGATTGGCCCGAACACGGCCGCTCCCCAATGCCCGAAGAATTTCCAACCATGTCCCTGCGCAGGATTGTCGACGACAACGTCGAATTGCTGCGCAGAGTGGGACGTGCCGTGATCCTTGTGCACAGCTTGAGTGGAGCGCCAGGCTGGAAACTCTGCGAAACTGTTCCGAACGAGGTTGCCGCGATTGTTGGGATCGCCCCGCACCGCCAGCCAACATATCGGGCGGATATGCGTCAGAGTTACGGAGTCGATTTACTCATATCCCTAGCGGAGACTATTTCCCCGAGGACAAGCCACTCTGGTATACACGCGATGCCGCGAGGGAGACTTTTGCCAATGCGCCTCTGTTTCCGGTGAAGGAGTTCGATGCCTACTTCGCAAGTCTCGTGCCGGAAAGTCCGCGGGCTCTGAATGAGCTTTTCAACAAAGATGGAATGGGTCTTTCGGTCGACCCGAAGAAATTTGCGAATGTTCCCAAAGTCGTGATCACAGCCGATAAGGATCCGCGGCATACTCGCGCAGTGGCTCAGAAACTCGCCAGATTCTTGGGAGCGGAATTTATCTATCTGGCCGATGTCAGGATGCCTGGTCACGGGCACACGATGATGCTCGACAAGGATAACCAGAAAATCGGGCAACTCATCATCGGCTGGCTCGGTAAGCAGGGCCTGTGACCGGTGGCGATCGGGAGGTCCGATTCAACTTACAGACCAAACAGAGAGTCTGTCCACGGATCGACTCGAGACAGGGAAGGTCCGCGCCTAGGCGAGGCAAACCGTCGGACTTGGAGGCAGGGTTGAGTCTCATGTGCTAGACTTCCGGCTAAATCGGAGCGATGTCTAAGGGGCAGCGCGGAACAGAGCAGGATTCTGGATTGAAACCGGACCCCGCGACGGGCCGGCAGGAACTGCTAAATGGCACCGCATCAGTTCTCGAATGCGTATTTGTTCCATCGGTGTCGGTCGATACGACACTGAAGTTAATTCCGTCAGGTGTTCTGGTCCCGACGGAGAGACGAACCCTAGAAACAATCGTTTCCGGGATCATCCCGGCGAACATTAGCCGACCATGTGCGCTCAAGGCAGGGTGCTAACGCTACGTCGAAGCCGTCTTGGCAGATGCCTGTCGATCGCAACAGGATATCTGCGGTGCAGGGCTAGCTGCGCTCGACCCCTACACCAAGACGACCGCAGGCATATCGTTCGGCTCCCTCTACTGTGCTGCCCCGGCAGCGGGCCTTTCAGTCCACGTGATCTGGATTCATGGGAGGGGTTGCAATGAAATCACTCGGCACAATACTGGGACTAGTAATTCTGTTCGCATCCTCAAGCTACGGTGCTCCGGGCGGAACCGTTTCGGGCACCGTGAAAGGCCCGGACGGCTCACCATTTAAGGGAGCCTTCATCCGGGCGCAGAACGAGAACAGCAAGATTACTGTGAACGTTCTGTCGAACCGACAGGGGGAATACCGGATCGAAAACCTCGCGCCGGGTGAGTACCAGATCCAGGCGACCGCGGTGGGCTACAAAAACGATCTGCACACGGAAGTGAGGGTGGATTCAGAACAGCTGGTCTCTCAAAATTTCGCTCTGCAGAAGGGGATGGTACGATGGGCCGAGCTCTCGATTCATGAGGGCCAAGTTCTGCTTCCCGATGTTCCGGCGAAAAAGTTACTTTTTTTCAGATGCATGAGTTGCCACGGACTTCAAACGAAGATAGCGGCGACACGTCGCGATGAGGACGGCTGGCGCAGCTGCGTAAACCTGATGCGAGACCGTGTTGGAGGTGTGGGAGATCGTCGGATTACGGATCAGGACGCTGATATCATCGTCCCGTACCTCAACACAATATTCGGCGTGGATTCAGACCTCCCGCGGTCTCCTGCCGACCTTCCCCGGTATGAAGAAGTCAAACACGCCGAGTTCAGCGACGAAGCCATGAAGATCATTTACGTGCTCTATGACATGCCGAGACCGGGCCGCATTCCTTGGGTCGCTTATCCGCAGCGCGATGGAAACGTTTGGCTGCCCCACTCCTGGGTAGCAGATCAAATTGCTAAGCTCAACCCGGACACTGGCAAAGTCCAAGAGTTCGATACTCCTCAAGGCACCAGAAAAGCGTTGCATGTTCACTCCGTGCTAGAAGCCCCCGATGGGATCGTGTGGTTTTCTGAAGACGCGGCGTGCAAACTCGGGAGGTTTGATCCTAAGACCCAGATGTTCAGCCAGTATCAGCCGCCTTTTTGCGCACCAAAGAATGACGATGTGTTGACACAGCGAGGTATGAACTCGATCGGACTCGGAAGTATGAACTCAATCCGGCTTGATCGGTTCGGGAATATATGGGCGGGCGGATCCATGCTGTTGCGCTTTGACCCCAAGACAGAGCAATTCATGGAATTTCCCGAAGCACGGACTCCCTACGGCATCGAGCTTGATGGAGAGGGTAACGTCTGGTTCGCGGAGTTCCCGCAGGAGGGGAAAATTGGGAAGATCGATATCAGAACGCTAAAGATTACAAAATGGACTCCGCCAACAACTGAGAAGCTTGCGGCAATCAACAAAGACCAGCCCGATGAGAACTTCGGGAACAGCGCCACCCATCCCAAGAGTGCCGGCCCGCGACGGATCGCCGTAGATTCCCACGGGATCATTTGGTTTGGTGAGTGGTGGGGTGGTCAGATTGGACGCTTTGACCCCAAGACAGAAACGTTTAAGGAATTCCCTCTGCCCGACCCGGATCCAACGCCTTATGCGATTGGAGTCGATCATAACGACTTTGTTTGGTACAGCTCGTATGATGACGACATAATTGGGCGGCTGGACCCCAAAACGGGTGCGGTCGTTGAATATCCTTTCCCATATTCCGGAAATGGTCTCAGGGAACTCATCCCGGATTCTCAGGGACGAATGTGGTTCGGTACTCCCTTCAATAATAAAGTCGGCTACTTTATTCCGCCCGACGGGCTGGGGAGTGTGGCCAGGGGCGGAGTACCCAAGTAGTTCTGCGACATCTTCCGCGCCAGGGAAGCCGGTGCGTTCCGCTTGCGCAGCATTACTTTGGTCCGTCGTCCACTATGCCTGATCTCTTCCGCATCCAGCCTCCAGCCCGTTTTCAGGTCCGGGGTCTTTGCCGTTGTCGAGAGTTGTCACCGTTCGATGAAAACTCTGGAGACGCCCAGCAAGAGCTGGGGCCAACCGCTTGTTGCTGCGCAGTGCTAGTCAAGCTCGTCTGGCGCCCGCTGCCTGACCGGGTGAGCTCCGCCAGAATACGCCACCGCACTTCCGAGCCAGAGTACTTAGCAAGCCCGGATATGCACGAGGCGTTCTGCTCGACAAAGAAACACGGATACCCGTACAGAGGGTCAAGCTTCAGGCGTGCGCGATCCCCATTGCAAACGTCCGGCTCGGGTCTATGCGCCGCAACACGGTCCCAAAGTGACGGCAAGCTGAAGGAGCGTCTCGTCTGCACCAGCCCAGCCGACCAGCGAGAAGCCCACCGGGCAGCCCGCCACCAAGGCTGCGGGAAGGGAGACCTGAGGCAATCCGGCCAAGCCTGCAATGCAGGTCAGCGCCATGACCCCCGAGCGATAGCGGTCCAGCATGTCAGACGAAGCATCAAGCGGCGGGGCGATGCACGGAGCCGTAGGCAGGCACAGAATGGTACCGGGTTCAAGCAGCGCACGGATTCGAGCCCGAATCGTCGCGTGATCTGCGCGTGCTGTCGCGACGTCACGTGCCGTCACCGTTGCTGCATAGGCAATGCGTTCGCGGATTCCGGGCCCGAGTTTAGGTTGGTGCTCATTGATCCAAGCTCCATAAATCTGCCATATCTCGTACCCCTGGATCGTGCGGAAGCAACCCCGCCAATCCTCATCCTCCCTTGAGCCGCTCGTGGCCTCCACGGCTGGAGGAAGAAGTTCACTTGAACGGCCAAGAAAGGCTCGCAAGGCTGCCGCGACATCCGGATCAGCCGTCGCAAACGCATCGCCGGCCACCAGCAGTCGCTTCGGGGTTGCGGGCTCGGAAGCGCCGTCGAGAAGAACGCTGCCAACTTTGCGCAAAACGCCCGGCCCGCAGGCAAACCATCCTGCTGAATCAAAGCTAGGCGCCATGGCCATCGCGCCTGTGAGATCAACGCGGCCATGGGTCGGGCGAATGCCATAGACCCCACAGAGAGCTGCGGGAACGCGAACCGAACCTCCCGTGTCGCTGCCCAATGCGAAATCGCACGCTCCCGCGGCCGTAGCCGCCGCCGAACCGCTTGAGGAGCCCCCCGGAATTCGTCCGGGCGCACGCACGTTCACCGGGGTTCCATAGTGCGCATTGGCACCGGTAACGCTGTAAAAAAACTCGTCACATACCGTCTTGCCGATGATATCGGCGCCGCTGGCGAGAACCCGGCTGACCGCCGCCGCGTTTTGCGCCGCTGGTCCATGAGTCGCGAGCCAATCGGGGCTGCCGCCGCCGGTCCGCTCTCCTGCAATGTCGTACATGTCCTTCACTGCTACCGTAAGACCCGCAAGTGGCCCCGATCGAGAGCCACGAACTGATTCAACAAGGTCATGCGGTACGAAGGCGCTGCTTTTGCGTTTTGCGTTCACCCCGAGGACCTTTCTTTGAGGTACCAATCCATGATACGTACTCCGTCCCAGACCACGACGCCCTCGCGTCCGACGACTTCCTCGAACAAATGTCGTACCTGGTGGATACGGTGCGGCATGCCGGAGAGATATGCATGGCAAGCAATCGCCATGATCTTAGGGCGCTCGGCGCTTTCTTCATAAAGGCAATTGAAATAGTTTATGCCTCGCTGGTGGAAAATGGCTCCGCAGGGTCAGCCAAGGCTGCCGGACGTGGCAACTCTGTCGTTCCCTCTCGTGGCGTCGCCGGTTCGACACCTTTGGAATTGGTTTTCATTTCTATCGCAGCATATGGCGTCGCGTCCGCAGAAGAAAATTTTGTCACCGAGCAGTTGAAGCAGATGAACCCGGGTAGAAAAGTGCACGCAGCGTCCCATTGTCTCGAGAGCAATCTCTCGCTGGTGATCGGTTCCACCCTGAGCTAAGCACCAATTCTTAGCAACCTGGTCAAGGTACCGCCCAGAATGGCTATCCGCTCCTCCTCGGTCAGCCCCGGCACTGCCAGAATCCGGTCAACGGGATCGCGATTCCACAGCGTGGGATAGTCGGTTCCTAAGACGACCTGCTTCGCACCGACGACAGTGATCAGATGTCGCATGTCCTCAGGAGTAAAAAGCACAGAATCATAATAAAGGCGCCTCAGGTACTCGCTCGGCATCTTCTTAACCGGCTTGCAATCCTGAGTTTTTGCAATCAAGCATTGATCACTCCGGCCAGAGTAAGTGGGCAGATAGCCACCGCCATGCGCCGCACAAATTTTGAGCCTGGGGAAAAGATCCAGGGTTCCCTCCTGGATTAAATGAGCGATTGCGACGCTGGTCTCCAATGGTTGTCCGATCACGTTCCCCAATAGGCCGTTTCCCTGGAACCGTGGCTCATCGGTCGGTGTCGGATTGTCACCCGTTCCCGAGAAACCCTGGGGATGTATGAACACCAGGGTCTGCAATTGCTCGGCAGCAGCCCAAAAGGGGTGAAACTTTGGATCAGCCAGTTCTTCTCCGTTGACGCTGCCACTGATTGTGAAGCCCCGCATGCCAAGCTTATTCACACCCTCTTTCAATTGCTCTACAGCCAGAGAGGGGTGCTGTAATGCCACGCTACCCAAGCCCACGAAACGGTCCGGGTAGGCGGCACAGACCGCTGCAATTTTCTCGTTCTGAATCTGAATTATCTTGCGAGCGAGGTCCAGGTCCGCCCAATACCAAAAGGGATTGATACACAGAGCTTGCACATCGATTCCCATCTCGTCCATGTCCGCCAAGCGCTGTTCCACACCGTATTCGTCCATCGCCGACTGGGAGAGCTTCTCAAGCGGCAGGGCCTGCTGCAGGTCGCCGGTCAGGCCCTCACGCCGAATACGGTCCTTGATCAAGTCCCACACTTCGGGAACACGAAAGTGACAGTGAACGTCGATAGTCAAGACCCGGCGACCGCCGAGCACGACCTTTCGCCGTTTGCGGTTGGCGCCCGGTTGCGCGACAGATTGCTGCCGATTCGGCATAGATGCGAGAGCACAATCAACAAAGCTGCAGCCAAGGACAGAGATTCCCGCTGTTGCACCTGACAAGCTTTTCAAGAATTCCCTGCGCGTGGACATGGTTCCCTTCCTGTCCTAGTTACTTTCGATTGTGTACCCCGGAGTACTAGTCACACCCGGTAAAGTTGAGACGGGTTATTTGTCCAGCTAACGGGTGAGGGCAAACCCGTCCGACCTTTCACGCGGTCAGCAAGAATCGACCTACGCCTTGCCGCCATCGCAAATCCTAAGGAGATGCTCTCTAGACCAGATTGTAACTTGGTATGCAAAGGCAATTCAGCCAAACACTACCTGGCTCGAACGCCAAGGACTATTCTGTCACCGTGGGTATGAAAAGGGACAAAGAATCGGCGAGAAACTCGCGAACACAAGGGGGGGCCTCGAAATCTTCGGTGCTTCAGGTTAGATCTCATACGGAGGAATGTGATGGGCCTGACCGCTGATTGTATAAACCGCGGAGCCGCCCGATTGCCCGGGAGGCTCTGGTTGGGAGATAGATATTTAGAAGCGCTCTCGCGACGGGCCGATCGGAGGTTCTTCCCAATGTTGCTTGTACCCATAGTGGCTGCTGATTTGATTTCCCCAACTGACGTCTGCCATGTTCGGCCAGCTGTCATGGTCGAATCCGGGGGCACTTTCCAAGAGCGCCCTGTCCGCGTTTAGGACGGCGCGCCTGTCCGCAACGTTGAATCTAAACGCTTCCCAAGGGATGGCGAAATACTTGTCACCCATGCCGAGGAATCCTCCAAAAGACAACACCGCATAAGCGATTCGACCACTCGCCAGGTCACAGATAAGGTCTTCAATTTTCCCCAAATCCTCGCTCTGTTGATTTGTCACTTCGCTGCCAATCACTGTCTTTTTTGCGGGAACAAGGTTCACATATCTAGCGGCTTTCACCTCTGCCATAGATTCTCTCCTTTCAAAACATATTCGCAACCAACCCTACGGCCGAGGCTAACGAATCTGAATACGAGGTGCCTTGTACATCAGCGTAGAATACCCTGTCGGTCAGTGGGGGGCTTGCTGAGCGTTTTCAGGCGTCCACGCAGAAACCAGTTGCTGCGAATTCCCTGCCCGTTGGTTTTATCCTCTCCCTTCCATCACCGGTCCGAAGGTTGGCTGCGTGAGGTCGCTGATATTCTGAATCTGATGGTGCACACCAGAAACGCCGCGGACGTACCCTCATCTGCCGGGCCGCTCTACATTCTTCGCGGTATGGCTTTCACTTTGTAAACACTCCATTGTTGCGCAAGCTGGCAGGGTCATGGTCCCTGCCGGAAGCCAGTATTTTACTGACAGTGTTCGTGGGCAGTTTCAAGTAAACAAGAGCGAGACGCGGTGAAGACCTCGGGCCCCGTAGCGCAAACGGCGCTTAAAACGGCATTGTTTTCTCGTCCACCAAGCCGCCATCGAGAGACGCAAACAGGGGAAAGGTGCGTTAGTCCGGCTGATCCATAGCCGCAACTCAGTTGAGTCGCCTAGGAGAGAAAATGAAACCCATCTCGATTGTGGGAATCGTGCTGATTGTTCTCAGTGTCATTGGTTTCGCCTACCAGGGGATCAGCTACACGAAGAGAAAAGATATCGTTAATATCGGACCGATCCACGCAACAAAGGATACTCATGAAACGATCCCAATCCCCCCGGTTTTGGCGGGCATCGCCCTGGTCGGAGGCATCGCTCTCGTCGCCGTGGGTGCAAAGACAGATACGTAGTAGAGGGCCATCTGTGATCGAGAAGCAGGATCAGGGACCCGGTTAGTTCATTCCGAAGGAGGCAACAAATGAAAACAAAACGGGTAGGTAATCTCGTTGGGAAAGAGAAGGAGTTGCTTCTACGAGTCGCTCGCACAATCGGATCAACGCTGGGCACAGTTGCCGCAAAGGTGAATGCTGCCCCAAAACATGCGCACGGGCGCCGACGCAGCAGCAAGCTCAACGCGAAGGGCAGAAAATCACGGAAGCAGAATGCGCGCAGTCATAACGGAAGACGCTGATCGACCCGGCGTTGGGAGAACGCGTGCACGCGGTCGAGCAGGTAGCGGGTAGCCTTTTCGACTGGTTCAATCTGATTCGAGCCCATAGGAAGCTCTGTGCTGAGAACATCGTCGGGCTCCTGTTATGGCGATCGTCGCAAGGGATATTCGGGCTCGCATGCACTTCTAGTTCCCTGTGCATGCCCGCTGCAAGACTCGTGAGGGCGCTGTTTCTGTTCTACCTGTGTTTACCCAACCTAACGACAGTAGCTCCAGGCTTGGCGGAAGATCCGGCTCAAATCAATCAGGCGAGAGCGAAAGTAGAAGGCTACGTCGAGCGTCTTAACATCTAGATGCCAGTTTTAGTCGGGACATGATTTCGGTAGACCGGGCCGACAAGTCCGAAAACATTCAGAAGCCATGCAATAACGCAAATTGCCACGACTGTGTTCAATATCGACTTGATGGAACCTGTCATCGGAATAAAAAGTGTTAACGAGCCACACGAGAAAGCCCACTACGACGAGAACCACATAAGTACCGTATCAAAGGCATGAGAAGCCGATTCTCGAAATCGGATGGCGGCGGACAGCGCCGAGACAAAAGAAAACGCGGGAATCACAAACGACCAAGCAACAACAGCGTGATCAGAACGACCAGGATCAGCCCTAGGCCGCCGCTCGGATAATAACCCCCAGCCCCTACTATACGGCCACGCGGGCAATCCCCCTATCGTCAACAAGAGCAGAATGAACAGAAGTATTATCCTCTTGGGAAAAATAACTGCTAGTGCTCAAACATTGCTGGGACTGGGGAACCCAGGAAAGAAATCACCACGGCCGCGACGATTGCGAAAATACGTGCTTCAGTGTGCTCTTCCCTGGCAGCCCTGATGTCCGCAGCGGCAATCGATGTCTGGCGTTTTTTCCATCGCTTCGCACTGGGCGCTGCAATATTTCTCCGACTCAACTGAACATGAACAATTCGGATGTGCACACTTTTCGCGTCTTTCGGATCCCATTTGTTACTCCTTGCGATGCCTGTTTGAAATTCATCAGCACAGCACCGGATAATCTGCCAGCCCCAAAACTGACTCTCCATACAATTGAAAGTTTATCTTCGAAAACGGCCCGCTAACCATACCGCGAAACAAGTACTCGGACACTGAACTCTTCTGTATAGGCTTGGCACCAGGTCCAGATTCAGGATCGCCCCGGAGCTCTCGCGTAGGCCACTCAGGACGGCTGGTGCTAGGCCATACATCCCCTTAGAGCCAACTGCGGACCGAATCCGGCTTCGGCGTACCAGAAACAGAAGAGAATCCAGGCGGTTTCTCGGCTCGCTCCCTCGCGAAGCGTACCGGCCCTTGAAGACGACCAAACAACCGATGAGTTGTTCATGCTTGCCTGCGAAGGCATCGAGATCATCGTCCGTCAATTTCTCGCGAATCTTACTCTTCCCAGCAGCCGCGGCAATACTCGTACAGAGCTTGGTCGATCCTCATCCGACTCTCCGAGCGACGATTCGGGGAGAGGTGCCCCATCCTAAACCTCGAACGCAACTACTCGTGCAATTCTAATAGGCAATGGCGGAAAAAAATGTCATCTCGGGCGCTGACTGTTCTAATCAAGAGGTGCTCGAGCGCTCGCAAGCAATTTTGTGTGATCAAACGGCAAAGCAACTGCGATTGCGCTGGTCACTTTCGGGTTCTGCTATAATCCTCGAGCCACTCGCGGACAGGGTGAGAAGTCGCGGATTCTGTTTCACAGGTGCATCAGGTGGTGGACGACCTGCGGGTCAAGAACCAAGAAAACACTTCGTCCACGGAGAGCCAGCGGCGGACGCCTCCGAAGGTTGCGGGCTGATGCGCAAATGGATCATCATTGTCGGGGTCCTATTTGTCGTATTCCTACTATTCCTTATCACCCTCTACGGGTTCGGGACCCGAATTCGTACCATGGTCAGGAACCGCACCGAAAAAATCCTGCAAACACATTTCCAGAGCAAGATCGAGTTCTCAGATTTCGAAATTTCTTTATATCCGCGCGTCCACGTGACCATTGCGGGACTTGTGATGCGTCACAAGGGACGAACGGACATACCGCCATTGATCCAGGTCCGGGAAATTTCAATGTACGCGAACTTCCTGAGTCTATTCCGAAACAAGCCGCGGATCGCATTCGTTCAGCTCGATGGATTGCAAGTCCATACGCCGCCCCGGCGGTCCGGCGGCGCGCCATTGATTCAACGAACAGACCAAGACCTCGCCAAGAAGTATCCGGTCCTCATTGAGGAGATCCGCGCCGATAATGCGATCATCGTGGTGTTGCGAGCTCAGCCTGGGAAACCACCTCGCGAGATGCCGATCCACCACCTCGAGCTCCACGATGTCAGTTTCGATCGCCCTGCCGCATTCCGCGCTATGCTCACGAATGCTGTCCCGCCCGGCGAGATCGATGCCACGGGCGAGTTTGGGCCGTGGCTGTCGGAGGTGCCGAGCGAAACGCATGCGGTTGGGCAATACACATTTCAAAACGCAGACCTGGGGACTCTGAGGGGACTCGAAGGAACCCTCTCATCCAAAGGCAGGTTCACTGGCCCGCTTGACTATCTGAAAGTAGACGGAACGACAGACACCCCGGATTTCAGCCTTCGCAGGGCGAATCACCCGGTGGCGTTGCACACGAACTTTTCCGCCATTGTGGATGGCACCAATGGCGACACGTATCTCAACAACGTGACAGCACGGTTCCTGCACACAACTCTTGCGGTAAGCGGCAGGGTCGTCGATGTCAATCCCCACGTGAAGGGTCGAACAATCGTGCTGGATGCCGGCTCGCAGGTCGCCCGAGTAGAAGATCTGATTGGTCTTGTCGTCAAGACAGATCAGCCTATTCTGACCGGTTCCACCCGGCTGAGAACGAAGATCCAAATTCCAGAGGGCGATTCTGACCTTATTGAGCGCTTGCAATTAAGCGGACAGTTTGGGATCGGGAACGTTCAATTCACCAGCCCTGTAGTACAGGGGAAGATCGACACGTTGAGCCGCAAAGGCCAGGGACAGCCGAAAAACATGGACATTAACCGTGTTGTTTCCGAAATGAAGGGACGTTTTCGGGCGAGTAGCGGCGTCGTGACTTTTTCCAATCTCAGTTTTGGTGTGGCCGGTGCGGATATAAACCTGAGCGGGACCTACAACCTCGACAGCGGGAGAGTGGATTTTCACGGCAAGTTGATGCTGCAGGCCAAGCTGTCCCAAACGACAACGGGCGCGAAGTCTTTTTTTCTAAAGGCGCTGGACCCGTTTTTCAAGGGGAAGAATGCCGGTACTGTTCTGCCGATCAAGATTACGGGAACGAAAGACAACCCAACGTTCGGACTCGATCGTGGTAACGCCTCGAATAAGCGAGAATCGTCGCCTCCAAAGAAGGGCGACTAGGCGAATCAAAGTCATTTCTGTTTTCGGCACGTCGCAGACCTGCGCGAGTCGTCGTAAGATCACTCACTTCCAGCCAGGCATTCTTG
>Ga0209526_10000158_pt1 | contig 40536 bp, 34 predicted proteins | sample JacPinW_OM2H0_M1_FD_188566 | JGI IMG/M metagenome (GOLD analysis project Ga0209526, IMG submission 188566) | Forest soil microbial communities from Algoma, Ontario, Canada - Jack Pine, Ontario site 1_JW_OM2H0_M1 (SPAdes) (version 2) | ecosystem: Environmental > Terrestrial > Soil > Boreal... | reverse complement strand
ACCGAGATGCACGCCACAGGCCGGCCGGTCCTGGTCAATGCGGTCTCGATCGAGGATGCCAACCGCCTGGCCGACCTGCTGGACCAGCGGGGTGTCGCGCATTCGCTGCTCACCGCACAAGATCACGAGGAAGAGGCCCCAGTCATCGCCCAGGCGGGGCGGCCAGGCGCCGTCACTCTGGTCTGCGCCACGGCCGGCCGTGGCGTAGATCCCACTTTGGGCGGCAACGCCGAATACTGGGCCGAGCAGACGCTGCGCGCGGCTGGGATGATCCCCGACGCGGACTCTGCGGCACGGCATCGTGCCAGGCTGGAGGCCATCGCGGGGCACAGCCTCGAAGTCGTCGCCGGCCGCGAAACCGTGGCCGACCTCGGCGGCCTGTGCGTCATTGGTATGGGCCGCCATGAGTCCCAGCGGCTGGATGATCTGCGGCGGGGGTGGGCTGGCCGCCGCGGAGACCCCGGTGAGTCACGTGTCTATCTTTCCGTTGAGGAGCTCACCGCCCAAGACCCCTCGCATGCAGACGAGCTGATGCGGCTGATCAGCTCCGTCCCGCTCCAAGACGGAACCGAATCCTCGGCATTTACCAGGATTTACGACCAAGCCCAGGGAGTGCTTGAGCAGCACAGCACCCAACGCCGCGTCCTCGCCTACCGGTTCGCCGCGATTGACGATGCCCATCGCCTCTTCGTCTACGCTCAGCGGCGTGGCGTGCTCGAGCGAACCCGGCTCGAAAAGGCCATCCAGGAAATGATCGACGAGGTGATCACGTCCTACATCGAGATGGCAGCCGCTGAGAAAGGCCGCCGCCGACGCGAGCTGCGGAAAGCCCTCGCGCGGCTCTACCCCATCTCGGCGCCTGTCAGTGACTTTGTCGGCAACAGCGGCGGCCTGCCCGCCCAGCTCATCAGCGACCGCGTCCAAGCAGACGCCCACGCCGCCTACAGCCGGCGCGAGCAGGAGCTGACTTCCAGCGTCATGCGCGACCTCGAGCAACAGGTCCTGCTGAACGTCATCGACCTCCAATGGCGTGAACACCTCACCAGAGCCAGCGTCCTCAGAGACAAGATCTGGCGCGGCAACCTCGACGCGGCCACTCAGCTCGCCGAATACCGGCGCCAAAGCCGCGAACTACTCGACCGGACGATCACAGAAGTAAAACAGGGAGCTGTCAGCTACCTGTTCAATCTCGATGTCGAGGCAACCCAGGCAGCCCAGGACACGAACGACCATCAATGAACATGCCGGCCGCCGATCCACCACACGGCCCTTGCGCGCGGCTGATCATGAAGGTCATGCTGGACACACCCCGCGTTTGGAGTAGTCCATGACTCAGCCCCCAGCCGACCCGACCCGAGATCATCAAGAGCGCGAGGACCAGCCGTGGACGATCAATATCCCCGGCCATGCCCAGCGGAGTGACTCGCCCGAGTACGTACACTCCCGGCAGACCATGAACAATATGGCGAGCCAGGTCAGCAGCACGCTGATCTATGGCCAGCCGCCATACGAAGACCACCACGGTGGCGGATTGTGGCTGAAAGACGCCCAGGGCTGGTTCCTGGTCCGCAATCTCGTCGGCATGGAGTGGTCGTCACAGTTCTGCGCGGATCCCGCCAAAGTCGACTTGATCAGGCAGAACGCCAAGCGTCTCTACGCTGCCTTCCCCGGCGCCGCCCAAGAACTAGGCATCCAGCAACTGCTCGACACTCCGATCACCGACGCGGCCGGTGTCGCTCAGTGGACCGACTCGATCTGCAATGCCAGCGTCCCGCTACCGACGCCTGCCCACACCGGCGTACTGCCGACCGGGGGCGGTGTGCACCACTACCCCAGCCCCGTCACCGAGATCGCGTTCTTCAAGCACGACAGCTTCCAGCTCTGGGTCACCGACCAGCAGGGCAACCCGGTAGCAGTAGCGCCGGTCAGCCCGCCAGGTTCCGGCGACGGGCGGATCCACGTGCTCTATGCGACCCCGGGCTCTGATCTGGCCGACCAGGTCAGCCAGGCTGCGGCGCAAAGCCAGCCGTTGATCCTGGGCCCCAGCCACCCGCTGGCGCAGCAGGCATTCGCGCGACAAACCGGCTGATAGCGCGGACATCCTGACTAGGTGGGAAGGGACCTGGCGCGTTAGCTGTGCGGGGCGGGCGTCATGTCGAAAGGGCCGGGACGTGTCCTGCGGTTGCTCTTCTGACGACGTGCTGGCGGAACAGTTCGGCGGCCGGCAGGAGGCGCCGTTCAGCTGACCATGTCAGGCAGATCTCCCGGGTTGCCCCGGTGTCCAGGATTTCGCAGTAGAGCACCGGGCCGGTGGCGGATTCCGGTGATCCTGCACGTGGCGCCGGGACGATGGCAATGCCCAGGCCGGCGGCTACGAAGCCGCGGACGGTGGACAGGTCGTCGCCCTCGAAGACAACGGTGGGGCGGAAACCGGCCTGATCGCAGAGGTCGTCGGTCAGCGTCCTCAGCGCGGACGTCGGGCGCAGGCTGACGAATGGTTCCTCGGATACGTCCGCGAGGCGAACGCGCTGCTGCTGGGCGAGCTGATGATCGCGCGGCACGGCCAGGCGCAGTGGCTCAACTGCGACCAGCCGGGTATGCACGGTCGGGTCGCGCGGGCGGCGTGTGCCGATCTCGAGGTCGGCCTGCCCGTCGTCGAGGGCGGCCGCATGCAGTTCGTCGCGCACCTGGGTCAGCTGGAAACGGACGCCCGGGTGAGCGGCCCGGAAGCTACGGACGAGGTCGGGCACGAGCCAGGTGCCCAGCGAGTGCTGGAAGGCGAGTGCCACGGTACCGGTGTCAGGCTCGATGAGCTGATTCACGGCGGCGATCCCGTCGTCGAGCTGGTGCAGCAGCGCGTCGACATGCCGCTTGAATACAGCGCCCGCGCGAGTCATCCGGAGCGTGCGCCCGGACCGGCGCAGCAACGGCGTGCCGACCTGAGCCTCCAGGCGCGCCAAGGCCCGCGAAACGCCAGACTGCGTGACCGGCTCGAGGTCGCTGACCTCGGTCACGGTTGTGCCGTCGGCGACCTGCTGGAACCAGCGCAGTGAGTCCGTATCCATCATCCATGACTATAGCTCATAATTTGATTGCTTTCTAGTCATTGGACGCATGGTTCGTAGCCGGCGAGACTTGGCATGGAAGAAAACGTTCCGACCCAAGGACAGGAACATGGAGAACACCACATACGCACTGGGCCCACTGCTGGCTGAGATCCGGGACGGGCGCCGGGGTATGCGTGCGATCCGCGCGTCCCTCAGGTCCTCCAAGCGCGAGGACAGGCGCGCGGCGCGCGGCGCACGCAAATCCCTCGAGCGCGAGCTGTCCAGCTACACCTCGCCAGGCGACCTGAACGACCTGGATGCGATCCTCGCCCGCCACAGCGACGAGGAGACCGCGGACATCCGCCGCATCCTCGCCGGACGCCGCGCCTGACCGCCCCGCCCCGGATCCCAGACCGGCAAGACCTGGCCTGACCGGGTGCTGGGGAACGATGGCACTATCCGGCCCTGGGCTGCGCCATTATGCACGAGACCACCGTGCGCCCCGTCCAGGACCAGGCCGGGGCGGCGGGTCACTGTCACTTTGACCGCGCCCGAACCGGGCGATCACCGACAGTCCGGGTGCGGTGGCGACGGTGGATAGCAGGGTCATGATCACCAGCATCGCGAATATAGTCGGGCTTATCACCCGCAACTGCAGTCCGAGATTGAGCACGACCAGTTCGGTCAGTCCCCGGCAGTTCATCAGCGCGCCGAGGGAGAGCGACTCCGGCCAGCCAACCCCGGTCAACCGTGCCGCGGCCGTGGTGCCGCCCCATTTGCTGAGCATCGCCACCGCGATGATCACCGCGCACCAGGCCCACAGCCGGCCGCTGGAGCCGAGCAGGCCGAACCGGGTGTGCAGGCCGGTGTAGACGAAGAACAGCGGGAGCAGCAGAGTCACCGTGACGCTCTCCATCTTCCCGGCTGCCCGCTTCACCTCCGGCACGGATCGCGGTGCGATCACGCCGAAGAGGAAAGCGCCGAAGATCGGGTGGATGCCTATCTCGTTGGTGGCCAGCGCGGACAGCATGATGCCGGCCAGCATGATCGACAACACAGCCGGCTCGGACACCGTGGCGATCCACCGAGCCAGCACCGGCCGCACCACAAGCACCATCGCCGCGGCGAAGGCCGCCACCAGCGCGATCGTCACGAATACCTGACTGGCCGAGCCATTGCGGCTGATCGCGATCACCATGGCGAGCAGGCACCACGCCGCCACGTCGCCGATCGCCGCGCAGGCCAGCGCGAGCGCGCCGAGGGGCGTGTCCGCCAGCCCTCGGGCGGTCAGGATCCTCGCCAGCACCGGGAACGCGGTCACGCTCATGGACACTGCGATGAACAGGGCGAACACGAGAAAGCTGACCCGGCCGCCGAAGGACGGATACAGCGCGAACGCGAGCACTATGCCCGAGAGCATCGGCAGCGCGATGCTCGCCTGGCTGACCGTCATGGCGGTGACGCCGCGTTTCCGCACGACGTCGAGGTTCATCTCCGCGCCGACCAGGTACATGAAGAAGATCAAGCCGAGCTGGGCCAACGTGTTGATCGTGGCGACGACGTCGCTCGGAAACAGCCAGTGGAAGGCGGTCGGCCAGACCAGGCCGAGCAGTGAAGGCCCCAGCATCACCCCGGCGATGATCTCCCCGATGACCGCAGGCTGCCCGAGCCGCCGGAACAGCATCCCGACCAGGTAGCACGCGGCCAGGATGACCGGCAGTGCCATAAGCAGCCGCGGATACGGGCCGACGGAACTCAGCGCGACTCGCGGCGCGGCGACCGAGCCGTGGCTTTCGGCCGAGCCGAACCCGAGCACCGTGACGATCAGCCCGACCGGCACCGCAACCAGCGCGGCACCGACCAGTATGCCGCGCACCGTGCCCGGCCGGCCGCGCGCCTGCACTGCGGAATCCGTCACGGTCCCTTCACCTCCGTGCGCAGTTCCAATGTGCAGCATTTGACGCCTCCGCCTGCTTTGAGTAGTTCGGACAGGTCAGCGCTGATCGGCTCGAACCCGCGGGAGCGCAGCTTGCCTATCAGCCCGGTGGCGGCTTCCGGCAGTACGACGTGCTTCCCGTCGGACACAGCATTGAGTCCGAACGCCGCAGCGTCCTCGTCGGATGCCGTGATCGCGTCCGGATAGAGCTCAGCCAGCAGCCGACGGCTGTCGGCAGAGAACGCCGGCGGGTAGTACATGACCATGTCCGAGTCCAGTACGGCGAGCGCGGTATCCAGGTGGTAGTAACGCGGATCGACCAGGGTCAGTCCGACCACAGGGACGCCGAAATACTCCCGGGACTCGATGTGCGACCGGATGCTGGTCCGGAATCCCGATCCGGCCAGTATCCGTGATCCAGCGGCCAGGTAGTCGCCCTCGCCCTCGTTGATCCACCGCGCCTGCCGGATACGGCGGTAGCCATGGGCCAGGAACCAGTCCAGGTAGGCAGCGGATTCGCCGCGGCGCTGCGGGTAGCGGAATCGTGCGACGAGCACCTGGCCGTTCGCTACGGTCGCGCCGTTGGCCGCAAACACCATGTCCGGCATCCCGGGCAGCGGGTCGAGGTGCTCGACCCGGTGGCCCAACTCGATGTAGAGATCACGCAGCCACTCCCACTGGGCGACGGCACGCTCGGTGAAGGTGGGTTTCTTGGGATTCATCCACGGGTTGATCGAGTATTTGACGTCGAAGTACGTCGGCCTGACCATGAGATAGTGCCGCTGGGTGGCTGCACGTCGCACGCTGTCCTCCAGGGGTAGTTCAGGACTCCGGGGCCGCCCGGCGTGGCACAAATGTGGGTGGGCGATTCGCTGCCTGCTAGCTGCGGTCGGCCAGCCGGACCTCGATCTTGCCGGCCAGGTCGGTCGCGATCCGCATGGCGTCGTCGAAAGAGGCGCCGAGACAGCCGAGGCCGCCGTAGATGCTGTTGCCCTCGGGCGGCCGCCGGATGACGTCGCCGGGCCGGGCGAAGATTTTCATGAAGTACAGCGCCTCGGTCTCGGACACCTCGGGCGGCACGCCAATGGACTCGATAGTGCCGCTGTCGCAGAGCAGGCACATCGCCGCGGTATGTATATCGGTGGGACGGAAGTGATGCACGTCCGGGTGCACCCCGCGGGCGACGTCCATGACCGCTTTGATCGGGTTGTAGCCGGCGGACAGCCTGGCCATGTAGTCAAGCCCTCCACCGCCCGGCCGGACCGCGATTTCCAGCAGGTGCGGCTGGCCGTGGTGGTATCGCACCTCGGCGTGCAGCGTGCTGCGGGCCAGCCCCTGAGCCCGCACGCCGGCCGTCACCAGCGCGTGGACGTCGGCGACCTCCTCGGGGGGCAGCGAGGTGGGCGCGTGGTGCACGTCGTCGTCGAACGTGTCGCCCTCGACGGTGACCCTGTCCACGATGGAGCCGAGAAAGACCTCGTCGTCCCAGACGAGGGCCTCGATCAGGTGTTCGTGGCCGTCCAGGAACGACTCGACCAGCAGACCGTGGGGACCGAGATCCAGCCCGTCGGCTTCCATGGCGTACCAGGACATCCGGCCGATACCGCTGCGTGTCTGCTCGTACCGCTCGCGCATCTGGGCGGTGTTGTCCACCCGGAAGACGAAGTTGCTCGCCGCACCGAGGGTCGGCTTGATGATCACCGGATAGCCGAAATCCTCCGCCGCACGCAGGGCCGCGCCGAGGTCGTCTACGAAGCGGAACCTTGGGATCGCCGCCCCGCCGCGCTTGTGCGCCTGCCGCATGAGCAGCTTGTTCCGGCTCGTCCGCGCGGCGTCGACACCGATACTCGGCAGGCCCAGTGCGGTGGCCACCGCGGCCACTGCGACCACGGCGGACTCGGAGAAGGTGAACACGCCGTCGAAGTTCTCTTCCGCGTGCCATGCCTGGGCGTGCCGGATCAGGTCGTCCACGTGCTTGCTGCCGGCCCGCCGGTACCGGCCGGCCGGCCAGAGATCGTCCGTGCCGATGCCGTTGAGCACGTACAGGTCCGCGCCCAGGTCGGCGATCTGCTGATACCTGGGCTGGTAGTAGTAGGAATTCTGGCTGGCTTCCAACCCGAGCAGTTTCATTACACACCTCGCATCACAGGGCGGGTTTGGCGGTGGCTGCCGGCGGTACCGGACGAGGGGCGCACGATCCCGCCGTCAATCGGCTGAAGACCCGTCGGAGCCGGAACGGCGCCGATCAGGCGTTCGGCAAGAGACTGGGCGATAAGCGGAGCGAACTTAAAGGACAAGCCACCGCACGCCGCATACGAAACAACCCGGTCGGCGAGCACGGCAAGCATCAGGCCGCGGGCGGACGTGCGCGCGAGGTAGTAGCAGTCCCGCGCCCCGATCAGCCAGTCCGCACCAAACCCGGGGATCGTCGCGGAGACCGCGTCGATCAGATGGTCCCGCCAGTACGGCGGCGTTGTGTTGCCGTCGATCTCCACCACGGCCCGGCACGCGCTCGCCGCGCTGAGCTTGAGCGGCGTGCCGGCGACCGGAGGCACCAGCCACACGCCGCCGTCCGTGCCGAGCGACCGGATCGGCGGTGTCGCCGACCAGGCCGCGGCGTCCGACGGGGGCACCTGGCAGTAGATCATGCTCTGCCGGTACAGCACGAGTTCGCCGGCCAGTTCCGGCGCCAGCAGCGCACGTGACCACGGCCCGATCGCCAGCAGCAACGCGTCCGCCCGCACCACCTCGCCGCCGGCGAGCCGGACCGCGGCGCTGCCGGAGTCGATGCTGACCGCCCTGGTGTGCGGCCGCAGTTCTGCGCGGGAGCGCCACCGCAGCCAATCGGCGCAGGCCGCCAGTACCCGGTCGGCGAGCAGGACGCCGGCCCGGGATTCGAAGACAGCGCTCGCACCGGCCGGGAACCTGATCTGCGGGTAGCTCGACGCGAGTTCGTCCGGGTTCAGCACGCGAGCCCACGAACCCGCGTCCGTCAGCATTGTCTGCGCGACCGACAGGTGCTCAGACGGCAGCACGGACAGCGCGCCGACCTGCTCGTAGAACCTGGCGGACAGCAGGTGCTGCAGGCCGATCCACCGGTGGTGCGCATGCACGGCCGCCGCGGTCACGGCCGGATCGTCTAGGTTCAGCGCGAGCAGGGCGCGGTGCCGGTCGAAGGATGCGGCACCGGAGAACGGGATGTCGGCCTGGTCGACGAGAACCACCTCGTGTCCGGCCGACACGCAGCGGACGGCGGTCAGCAACCCGATGACACCGCCGCCGACTATCACGATTCGCACGGCGCATCCCCGGCGCAAGAATGAGATGTTGCCAAACACGACCCGGAACCCCGGAGTGCAATAACGCTGCTGTGCTGGTGCACGTTGCCTTCCTCTCCCGCGAGGAGGCCAATCGCCATTTCCCGCCGGACACCGCTCCGTGCTGCTCGACTCATTTCATAGGTCATTGAAGCCGTGCCCGACGTTGACCGGAAGGAACGTCGGACCCGAACAATCAAACGCCTCCAGCAGATCGGCCATGCGTTCCGCTCGCGGATCACGGTTCCGCTCGCGGATCACGGCCTGAGTCCGCGCGGTGCAGCGAAGTGAGTGATCGCCTTAGCGCGCCGAAGGTGACGTCGTTGACGTAGAGCGCCGCGCACCGGGCATTACGCCGTTGATGAGTCGATCATGTAGCGCTGCGCCCGGCAGTGGTACCGCCAGGTGCGTGGCATCGCGTTGCATGCCCGCGGCGAACACGCTGACCAGTGTCGATACGAGGTAGTGGCCAGCCGCGTTGGCCCGGGTCAGCAGGCCGGCATCGACCAGCGACTCCAGCAGTTCATCCGCCGAGTCGACGGAGATGCCCATGGCCGCCGCGAGGCCGGCCGCCGTCGCCCATCTCGCACCGTTGAGTCCCAGATGCTGGATCGCCCGTCGGCAGGCGGACGGCAGCAGCCGGTATACCGAGGCGAACCGGTCCCGCACGTTCACATCGCCGACACAAAGGGTGTCCATCAGGCGGTCGCGGTCGGCGAGCAGCCCGGCCGTGTACGCGACCGTCCACTCCGGCCGCGCGGCCATCTTCCTGCCGATGATGTTGACAGCGAGCGGGAGATCCTCGCACAGCTCGGCAACTGCGCCGGCGGCCTCGTACTCCGCCTGGACCCGTTCCGCGCCGGCGAGCCCGGCGATGAGGGCAATCGATTCCTGGCGCGTGAACGCACCCAGTTCGATCCGGTGCACGCCGTCCAGGCCCAGCAGTCGTGCGTTGCTGGTCACCACGAACTGGCTGTGCGGGGCCTGGCCCAGAAACGGCCGGACCTGACCCTCGTCATAGGCGTTCTCCAGCAGCACGAACAGCCTGCGTTGCGCTAAGAGCGAACGGTACACACCGATCCGCTGCATCTGATCGTCAGGCACGAGCCGTGCGGGCACCCCCAGTGCCCGCAGGAAACCTCGCATGATGCCGTCCGACGCCATGCTGCCCGGCCCACAGGTGCTGAGATCCGCATACAGCTGACCGTCAGGGAACTCGGCCGAGGCGTCGTCGGCCAGCCGCAGCGCGAACGCCGTCTTACCGACCCCGATCGGCCCGCTGATCATGAGCGGAATCTTCACTCGCCTGGTCAGTCCGATGACGCGGGTCGCGTCCGCCAAAGCCTGCCTGCGCCCGACGAAGGTGCTCGAGCCAATGGGCAACTGGGCCGGACGGGCAGGAGTGGACACCGCACGCGGGATGAGCCGCGACTGCTCCGCGCCAGGCACGGTCTCGGCCGGCGAGGCGGCGGGCGGGAAGAAGGCCGGCGAGGCGGCGGGCGGGGAGACGGCCAGCGAGGTGGCGGGCCGGGAGACGGCCGGCACTCGCTCGGGACGGGACTCCGTCGTCGCCCCCACATTTCCGGCGACCTTTCGCCATCGTCGTTCCCAAGCCGCGCGATCGCCCCCACACGAGGTCACGAAGGCCAACGTCACCGGGAGGGTGGGCAGGCGATGACCGCTGGCCGCGCTGGACAGCACCGACGGCGCGAACAGCGCCATGCGTGCGAGTTCCCGGTAGCTTGGATTGCCCGCCCGCTTCCGCAATCCACGAAGATCATGAGCGAACGCTGCGATCGGGTCGTTCGTGCCTTCCAACGGTTTCTCGGGTCTGCCCATACCAACTCCCCGTTGATGGTGCAGGTAAGCCCCCCGGGATGCCTGGCGACCGCGGTGACCCAAGTGCTCAGCCTGAGGAATCCACCGGAACATGTCAACCCTGAATGAGGCGTTTTCGGGTGGCCTGATACACGGTTGCGGCTACTTACGGCTGGGGCATACGCAATGTGAGGCCTGTAGTGCCACCGCATCCCTCCCGCGTCGAGAGTGCGAACAAGTTCCTCATCGCTGACCTGGTGGGCCGGCTCGGGGCCCCCAGCGGCCCTGTTGCGCGCGACACCCTTCTACTACGACGGCAGGAAGCGCTTGGTTCAAGGCGGATTTCACCCGGCCTCCCCGGCCGGGCCGATGGTTGGCGCAGCCGGCCAGCAGGCGTACCGGCCGAGGCCATCGCGCTGACACCGTGTCGGTGGCACCGGCTAGTGTTCGGTGCTGTGCCTCAGGACGCACCGAACCTGGCTGACCTGCGCAGGACGGCAGTGGTGTTCAACAGCTTCACCAATGTCGACGCCACCTGGCTGCGGCTGGTCGATGCCACGAAGCCGGCTATCGATCTGTCACGCGCCGACCACCGCTCGATGCTGCTGCGGTGCCTCAACTCGTGGGGTTGTCGCATCCGCTACTCGCGCGAGGGCGAACCCGCGCCCTTCGACACGGGTATCTCGGCCTGGTGGCAGTCGTGGCGATCGGCATTGCCGCTGGTCAGCCTCGCCTTGCTGGCGGACGCCGACATCGATGCGGTCGCCGCGGCGTACGCGGCACTGGCCGCTGTGCAGGTATCCGCGGGAAGGACCAGGCACACGCTGGGACCCACGGCCGCAGCGAAAACCCTTTACGCCTTGCGGCCACAAGCGATCATGCCATGGGACGCCGCCATCGCAACACGGATACATGTCAACCGCGACGGCGCCGCCTTCGGACGGCATCTGCGCCTGGGCCGGGCGTGGGCGTCGGCGGTCATTGCCGAGTCCGGCGGGGACGAGAGCGCGGTGCCGGAACTCGTCGGCCGCCCAGCGGTGTCGCTGGCGAAGATCCTTGACGAATACCTCTACGTCACCATCACCATGCCTGGTCAAGGCACTCGATCCCAGGAAGGCTGACACCATGGTCACCTCAGATGACGTTCGTGCGATCGCATTATCGCTGCCTCGCGCCTATGAGGCACTGGTAGGAGACCGGGTCAAGTTCCGGGTGGGACGCATCGTCTTCCTCTCGCTGTCCCCGGACGAGACGGTGCTGGGATTCGGATATCCCCGGGAGGAGCGGGACGCGCTCATCGCCGCGGAACCTGAGAAATTCTTCCTGCCGATGCCGTCGGATATGCGCTACCAGTGGGTGCGCGTGTGGCTGGCTGCGATCGACTACGACGAGTTGCGGGAGATCATCGTGGGCTCCTGGCGGATGACCGTGCCGAAGAAGGTGTGGACCGAGTATCTGGCCAGCCAATAGATGCGCGAAGCTGGTCGTGCCGTCCTCGGCGCAGGTGCCGGCCAGTGATCCACGACCCACGTCCCCGCCCGTGAGCGCCGCCCAGACCTGATCGTTCTCCCAGCGTTAGAGCGCCTCCGGCGCATGGCGCTAGAGCGCCACCGTCCCCCTCCCGTGATGAGTGCCGGGATGGCCGGGTCTGCGCGCCTTTGATTGTTCTGTTCGAACCAAAAGTTGCGTTCAATCCGGCTGCGGGCTGTAGTTGCCGACGACGAAACGTGGGGCTGGACTCAGCCGTGCGAGCCGTTGGGAAGGACCTCGATGAGTTCAGCTGAAGGTGTAGTCCTGGTGATCGGGTGCGGCAGGCGTCCGTACCGGGAGTACCTGTTGTCGTCGGCCGCGGCCCGGCATCCGCTGTGGCTGTTCAACGAATCGGAACTCACCTGGCAGCGTGAGCACGTGCGTGGCGGCACGGTCGTCGACCTGCTTGACCGGGACGCTGTGCTGACGGCCGCCCGCGAACTGGCCGCGACGACACCGGTACTTGGCGTGCTGTCGTGGGACGAGATGCTGATCGTCAACACGGCGCACGTCGCACGCGAACTCCACGTCGCGGGTGCGGGCGTCAGCGGGATTGAGGGCTGCCGGGACAAGGTCCGCAGCCGCCGGGTGCTCACCGCGGCCGGGGTGGCCCAGCCGCGATTTGACTTTGCCCGGGACGAGACGCAGGCCGTCGCGGCGGCGGAACGCATCGGGTATCCGGTCATCGTCAAGCCGCGCGGGCTGGGCGCGAGCTTCGGCGTCGTGCTGGCCGCGGATGCCGAGGCGGTGCGGGACGCGTTCCGCGCCGCGGAGGCGGTCAGCCTGCTCGCCGCGCCGGCGTACCAGGGCGGCGCACTGGTCGAGGAATACCTGAGCGGACCGGAGATCAGCATCGACAGCGCCGTCGTGGACGGCCGTTGCACCCCACTGTTCGTCGCTCACAAGACGGTGGGCATGCAGCCTTACTTCGAGGAGCTCGGCCATGTCGTCAACGCGGCCGACGGGCTGCTGTCCGACCCGCGGCTGCTCTCCACGCTGGCCTGGGCGCACCGCGCGATCGAGTTCCGGCACGGCGTCACCCACACCGAGGTCAAGCTGACCGAGCGCGGACCGGTGATCGTGGAGATCAACGGGCGGCTCGGCGGTGACCTGATCCCGCTGCTGGCCCGGTTCGCGACCGGCATCGAGCCGGGCGCCGTAGCCGTCGACGTGGCGCTGGGCGTGCATCCGGAGATTCCGCGCGCGGCGGGGAACCGCTGTGTCGGCGTGCGGTTCGCCTATCCGCTACAGGACTGCGTCGTGGAGTCCGTGACCGTGCCGGAATGCCGCCCGGATAACGGGGTCCTGGCCGCCGCCGCGCTCGTCGGGCCGGGCGCCCGGCTCGAACTGCCGCCGACCGGGTTCATCTCCCGGCACGCGTACGTGATCTGCGCCGGCGGCGATCCCGATGACTGTGCGGCGTTGCTGGACAAAGCACTGGCGGAGGTCCGGTTGACGGCGCACGCTCTGCTGCCCTCGGCGGCGCCCAGTGGCTAATGGCGAGCTGAACGCGCAGCAGGTCAAATCCACGAGATTCCCCAACGAGGAGGGAGCACACCATGGCGAACCGTGATGTCGAGCTACTGGCCGTCGGTGCCGGACCGTCGAATCTCGCACTCGCGGTGGCGCTGGAAGAACTCGCCCCCGGCTTGGCTCGCGACTCGCTCGTCATCGACCGGGATCAGGAGGTCTCCTGGCAGCGCAGCATGCTGATGCCGGAGGTGCTGTCCAACACGTCCTTCCTGAAGGACCTGGTGACGATGCGCAACCCGCGCAGCAAGTTCACCTTCCTGAACTACCTGCATGCCATCGGCCGGCTCGACCAGTTCGTCAATATGGGCAGTTTCGTGCCCTACCGGATCGAGGTGGCCGACTATCTGAGGTGGACGGCGGAGTCCCTGTCGCTGGTGGACCTGCGCCTCGGCGTGGAGTGCGTGGACATCGGCCCGGTCTGGACCGGCGGCACGCTCACCGGCTGGGATGCCCAGGTGGCCGGCGGGGAGACGATCCGCAGCCGGTACCTGGTGATCGGGGCCGGCCGGGACGCCCGGATCCCTGGGCTGCTGCGCGATGTCACGGCCGAGCGCGTGATCCACAGCACCGAGTACACGCAGCGGATCGCCACCTTGCGCAAGGATCTGCCATACCGGGTCGCCGTTATCGGCGCCGGGCAGAGCGCGGCGGAACTGTTCTGCGCGGTGCTATCGGATTTGCCGGAATGCCGCCCCACGATGGTGACACGCTCGGTCGGCCTGAACCATTACGAGACGAGCAAGTTCAACAACGAGCTGTACTTCCCGTCGTTCGTCGACCAGTTCCATGCGGCCCGGCCCGAGGCTCGCCGCCAGATGCTGGCCGAGATGCGACACACCAACTATGCCGGCCTCGCACCCGACACGATCGAGTGGCTCTACCGGCAGTTCTACCTTGACCGGCTCTCGGGCCGGTCGCGGCTCCAGATGATCACTATGCATGACATCACGGCCGCCCGCGACGACGGTGACGAGGTCGCGCTTGAGCTGACCGACCGGCGCACCGGCGCCACCCAGGAACTGCGCGCCGACCTGGTCCTGCTCGGCACCGGCTTCTCGCCGGAAATGCCCTGGCTGGTGCGGCGTATTGCCGACTCGATCGGCCTGCCCGAGATCAAGGTCACTCGCGACTACCGGCTGGTCATCGGCCGTCCGAGTACGGCGGCCTGCTACCTGCACGGCGTGAACGAGGCGACCCACGGGATCGCCGACACGCTGCTGAGCGTGCTGGCATTCCGCGCGAACGACATCATCCAGGACATCCTCCCCCAGCGCACTGCCCACCTGGACACCCCGGAGACGGTGCAGGTGTCCGCTCCCATCACTGCCGCAGGCTGACTTTCGAGAAAGGAAAGCCGAACATGGAGATTCGACCGCTGCTGCGCGACCAGATGGTCCACGAGAACGGCGCAGATGGGAAACGGCTGGTGCCGTGGCCGGAGCTGAACGCACCGTTCGAGGGCGCCTGGGTCGTGGTCCGCCCAGGCGGGGCGACCGGCGCGCATTCGCACCATGAATACGAGATATTCATCGCCATGACTGGCGAGGCCGAACTGGAATCGGCGGGTGAGCGGAACGCTTTCCGGGCCGGGGACATCGTCCATTTCCCCCCGCACACCGATCATCGGGTGATCAACGAGAGCGCGACCGACTTCCAGTTTTACTGCGTCTGGTGGGACACCGAGATGTCGGCGCGGTTCTCCGACCGCCACGAAGGCAAGGCCTGAGCGGCGATGGCGGCATCTGACGATAGGGACATGCGGCCGGTCCTGGTGATCGGCGGGCCGCCCACGTCCAACGGTGACCTGCACGTCGGGCACGTTGCCGGGCCCTTCGTGGGCGCTGACGTACATGTACGGTACCTGCGCGCGGTCGGCCGCGAGGCCGTGTTCGCGTCCGGTGGTGACGACAGCCAGACGTTTGTCATCACCGCGGCCGCCCGCCTCGGCACGACACCGGCGGAACTGGCCGCGAAGTCGTGGGGGCTCATCGAGGGCACGTTCGAGGCCATGGGCATCGCGCTTGACGGCTTCGCGCCAACCGACGATGGCTACCGGGCGACCGTGTACGACTACGTCAACCGCTTGTACGCCCAGGGAAAGTTCCGCAAGCGCGCTGTCCCGCTGCCATACAGCGAGCAAACCGGGAAATTTCTCGTCGAGGGTCTCGTCGGAGGAGACTGCCCGACGTGCCTGGCGGACAGCCGTGGCGGGTTCTGCGAGGCCTGCGGTCACCCCATAGATTTCGGCATGCTGCTCGAGCCTTATTCAATCCTCGACCGGACCGACAAGGTTTCGTTCCGTGAGACCGAGATCCTGGTCTTCCCGGTGGAGGAATACCGCGACCAACTCATCGCCTACTACGCGGGGAAGACGGCCACCTGGCGCCCCCACCCGATCGCGTTCATGCGGGAACTTCTCGCCCGGCCGCTGCCCGACTACCCGGTTACCTATCCGGTGGACTGGGGCATGCCGGCGCCGTTCGCGGAGACCCCGGGGCAGACGATCAACGCCTGGCTTGAGGGAATGCCGGCGTCGATGTACTGCACCGCGCATGCGCAGCGGCAGCTAGGCATCGAGCCGCCGGCCAACGACGATGCCTGGCGTGCCGAACACGGCGCCCGGCTCGTGGTCTTCATGGGATTCGACCCCCTGTACGTCTGGGGCGTCGTGCATGTGGCCGAGCTCATGGCGCACGAAGGCAGATACGTGCTGCAGGACAACCTGCTGTGCAACGAGTTCTACGACCTGGAAAACGAGAAGTTCTCAACCAGCAAGGGACATGTCGTGTGGGCACGTGACCTGGTGGCCGAGGTGCCCAGGGACGTCGTGCGTTTCTATCTCAACCTCACTGCACCCGAGCACGCGCGGACCAACTTCAGCCGCGCGAGCCTGGACAAGGTGGCTGCCGAGCGCCTGGTGGACCCGTGGAACGAGCTGGTCACGGTGCTGACCAAGCTGACCGCCGAGGTGGGTGGCGAGTCGGACCCGCTGCCAGTCTCACCCGAGACTCCGGCCCGCGCCGCCGCGATGGTGACCAGGTTCAGTTCCTGCTTCGAGCTGACCACCTTCAGCCTGAGCCGGGGCGCGGAACTGGTGGCGCAGAACGTCGAGCGGCTGCGTGCGCACGCGCAGCGAGCGCTGGCGGAGAACCTCGATCCGGACACGCTGCGTGTCCGGCTCGGCGATCTGTTCCTCCAGTTGCGCGCGCTCATCTGCTGCGCCTCGCCGATTCTTATCGACCTTGCCGCCAGCGCAGCGCGGGCCGGGGATTTCGAGCTACGGATGTCGGCCGGCGCGTTCGACCTGGCCGAGACCACAGCATTCCCGGTGCCGCGGCTGAGCATGCACATGGCGCCTGCCAGCCCTGGTGACCTGTCAGCCAGCGTTCTGAGCACGGTCTGAGGCCGCGGATGTCCACCGAAACTGTCTCCAGCGCTGCGGCGATCGGCCTGCGGCGGTCGAAGATGAGCGAGCGGCTTCTCATCCCCGCGGCTTTCATCACCACGGCGGGAAACGCGTTCCAGATCACCGCCGCGTCGATTCTGGTGTTCCACGCTGATCAGAAAGCCCTGGCGGTCGGCTGGGTGTTCATCGCCATGTCGATTCCGCAGGTCGCGCTGGCGGTGCTGTTCGGCCGGCTGGTCGACAAGTTCGACCGCAGGACGCTGTCTGTCATCGCCGACCTGGCCAGCGCGGTGACCGCGCTCGCGCTGCCGCTATGGCTGTGGAGCGGCGGGTCGCACACCCTGGGTGCCTACCTGGCCACCTTCCTGCTCGCGTGTTCGGCGGCGCTGTTCATGCCGGCCAGCAACGCTTTGGTCAAGGAGCGCGTACGCGACGAGCGGCTCGGCACGTTCAACGCCCGTTTCGAGATGGCCACCAACGCCGGCATGCTGATCGCGTCGGGGCTGGCCGGAATCCTGTTCGTCGCGATCGGGCCGATGCCGCTGTTCATCTTCAACTCCGGCACGTTCGTCGTTTCGGCCGTCCTGACCTACCTGATTGGCCGCAAGCCGCCAACGGCGGCTCCGGAGGCCCACCACGAAGCCGCGACCACGGCGGACGCGCGACCGGCAGCCAAGCCGACGGCCCCGCCAATCAAGCGGCTCGCGCTGCTCTACGTCAACGCGAACATGGGCTTGGTGGTCGCCAGCACCCTGCTCCTCGTCGTGATCCTGCACAACTTCCATAAGGGCCCCTGGCTGATCGGCGTGGTCGACGCACTGGCCTTCAGCGGGTTCCTCATCGGCGCCGCCTTGTATCCCAAGATCAGCTCTAGGGTCAAAATCCTGCCGCTGGCGGTGATCGCCATGCTCGGGAACGTGGCGATGTGGTGCCTCGAACCGCTGAACTACATCCTGTTGATGTCGGTCATCCCCATCGGGGGGTTCTGCTACGCGCTGACCCGGATCGCCGCGCGCACCATGCTGATGCGAGCCAGCCCGCAGGACCGGGCAGGCCGGATATTCGGTGGCACGCAGGCCGCCAGTCTCGCGCTGTCCGTGCTGGCGACGGTGGCCCTGTCGGCGCTGGCGGACGCGACCACCGTTCAGTACGCGTTCTGGGGCCTCGGGGCACTGCAGGCCGGCATCGCGATCGGCACCTACATCAGCCTGGTGAAGCCGATGTCGGCGCTGGCGAAGCAGTCCGAGGTTCTCGAAGCAACCGCCGCCTAGCGCGGCGACAACGGCCGATGGCGGACAAGGTCCGATGGCGAAGGAAAGGTCATGATGGAGCAGCAGATGAGGCACGATACCGGGCCGCCACCCGAACGCGTGCTCAAGGGCGGCGTGGTCACCTGGGCGTGCAATCCCGGGTTTCCCCCCGCGGTCATCTTCCCGTTCTCCCCGCCCGAGCGGTTCGGCACGCGCAACCTGTATGAATTCCAGGCGCTCATGTACCGGCCGCTGTACTGGCTCGGCCGCGGCGGCGGAATAGGGATCGACTTCGACCTGAGCATCGGCGAGGAACCGGAGTGGGACTCAGACGGCCGCACGGTCACCGTCCGGATCAAGCCGTGGCGGTGGTCCAACGGCGAGACGGTATGCGCCGACAACGTGATCTTCTGGATGAACATGCTGACCAGGAAGGGGCCGAGGTACGGCGGCTATACCAAGGGCTACTTCCCGGACAACCTCGTTTCCTACACCAAGGTCGCAGACGACAAGGTGAGATTCACCTTCGACCGGGTGTACTCCAGGAACTGGGTCCTGCTGAACCAGCTGACGATGATCATCCCGATGCCGAAGGCCTGGGACCGGACCGCGGCCGGCCCCGCCGATGCCTCGACCGATCCCGACCAGGCCGACGCTGTCTACGACTACCTGCTGGCCGAGAACGGCGACATGGTGGAAGAAGGCAACGCGCACCGGGTCGGCTGGGCCGACAGCCCGATCTGGAGCGTGGTCAACGGACCGTGGCGGCTGAAGAGCTACACCGAGGAAGGCGTTGTCACCTTCGTCCCGAACGAGCACTACAGCGGACCGAACAAGCCGCACCTCGACGAGTTCCGGCAGATCCCGACCCAGTCCGACGAGCAGGAGTACGAGCTGCTCCGGGCGGGGCCCCGCGGGCCTGACGCGATCCAGGTCGGCTTCCTGCCGCCGAGTTTCGGCGTCCAGCCCAGCGGCGACCCGACCACGGGCGGCCCCAATCCGCTCGGTGACCGGTACACCCTGGTGCCGCAGATTTTCTTCAACGTCCGGTTTATATGCCTGAACCTCACCAACCCCACCATCGCCGGAAACCTGCTCCGTCGGCCGTACCTGCGGCAGGCGCTGCAGAGCTGCTTCGATCAGGAGTACGTATCCAAGGAGATCTACCAGGGTTACGGCTGGCGCCAGAGTGGCCCGGTCCCGATGCTGCCCAGCAGCGACCTGGTGTCGCCCCGGCTCGCCGACGGTCAGGGATTCTGGCCGTTCGACCCGGACCGGGCCCGTGCCCTGCTCGCCGCGAACGGCTGGGACGTCAGCGTCTCGCCCGCGGTCTGCGTGCGTCCGGGTACCGGCCCCGGCCAGGCCGGCCCCGGCATTCCCGCAGGCACCACGCTCAGTCTCGCGCTGCGCTACGTCGAGGGCCGGCCGGCGCTCACCCGGCTCATGCAGCAGTTCGAGACCGACGCGGCCAAGGCCGGGATCGAGCTGCGGCTGTCAGAGGTGTACGGATCGATCCTGGTGGCAGAGGACGATCCCGGTCCATCGACGCCGGACCACCCGCGCCGGTGGGAAATGTCCTCCTGGAACGGCGGCTGGGTCTACGGCTACCCGACCGGCGAGAACCTGTTCCGGAGCGGGGCAGGCTTCAACGTCAGCAACTATTCCGACCCGCGTGCGGACGAGCTCATCGACAGGACCGTCACCACCGATGACCTCGACGCGCTGTATGAGTACCAGGACTACATCAGCGAGCAGGTGCCGGTCATCTTTCTGCCCAACTTTCCGTGGCGGTTGTACGAGGTCGCCGCCAACCTGCGCGGCTTCACGCCGATCAACCCATGCGGCCTGATCAACCCGGAGAACTGGTACTACGTCGAGGAGACGTCGTGACCCACGATCGAACGGCGCGTTCCGTGGCTGGCGGGCCGGTCGGGACCGCCGCATTCGTCCGCGATCGCATCGAGTGGGAGCACTACCTGCCCCGGCCGGGCCGGGGAGTTCTGCTCCATGCGCCGCGACCTGGGCTCGGCGCCGTCGTCCGAGACAGGCGCCTCGACGTGGTCGTCACGAGCGTCTCTTCCGACGCGCATACCTGGAACCTGGTCTACCTGCAGTTGCTGCTTGAGGAACTGGGCTGCTGGGTGACCAACCTCGGCGGGTGCACGCCGGATGAGACGATCGTGGGCGAGTGCGCGGCCCGATGCCCGGACCTGGTCGTGGTCAGCAGCCTCAATGGCCACGGCGGCCAGGACGGCATCCGGTTGATCGACGCCATCAGGAGCTGTCCCGCCTTGGTGACTACCCCAGTGGTGATCGGCGGCAAGCTCGACATGGCCGGGGGTGGTGACAGCCGCACTGCGGCGCGGCTACTGGCGGCCGGCTTCGACGCCGTGTTCGAGGACACCGGCGAGCTGACCGCGTTCCGGTCGCTCGTGCGCAATCTCGCGATCGCCGCGGGCGTACAGATCGGGGCCAGATGACCGTGATCGCCCCGCGACGGGCACCGTCATTCGGCGAGGTGGTGGCCGACCGCCATGCCCGGGGCGAACTGGTCGTCCAGCCGAGGATGGGATTCGCCGATCCGGAGCGCATGCGGCAGGGGCTGCTCGCGGCCCGCGAGGCCAGGGCAGCCACGATTGGCACCATCACCCTGGACAGCTATACCAGGGTGGGCGATCACCACGCAGTGCGGCGGGCGCTGGCGGCCGACGCTGACCTCAACGGCTACCCGATCGTGGACCGCGGCCCGGCGACGACCGCGGCCATGCTCGACGGTGTCCTGACACCGCGGTTCCCGGTGCAGGTCCGGCACGGTTCGGCCGACCCACGCCGGATCGTGGCGACGCTGTTGGACTGCGGCCTGCACGCCATCGAAGGCGGGCCGGTGTCCTACTGCCTGCCCTACAGCCGCATGCCGCTTGGCATCGCGGTGGACAACTGGCGGCAGTGCTGCGAGACGCTGGCCGCGGCCCGCGGGCCAGGCAGTGAGCCACATCTGGAGACGTTCGGCGGTTGCATGATGGGGCAACTGTGCCCGCCGGCCATGCTGGTGGCGCTGAGCGTGCTCGAAGGGATGTTCTTCTGGCAGCACGGCCTGCGGTGCATTTCGTTCAGCTACGCGCAGCAGACCCACATCGGCCAGGACGAGGAGGCCATCGCCGCGTTGCGGGAGCTGATCAGCAGGTACGTGCCGTATGCCCGCACGCACGTGGTGATCTACACCTATATGGGGGTCTACCCGCGCACACCGGGCGGCGCCCTGCGGTTGCTCGCCGAGTCAGCGCGGCTGGCCGTCCGCGCCGGGGCGAGCCGGCTGATCGTCAAGACCACCGCCGAGGCCCACCGGCTGCCGACCGTGGCCGAGAACGTGACCGCTCTCGAGCACGCCGGCGCCGCGGCGCGAGGCGTCGCCGAGAGCGGCCAGATCGCGGACACCGGCATCTACCACCAAGCGAAGGCGCTGGTGGACAACGTCCTCGCACTCGACGACGACCTCGGCCGGGCGCTGGTCATCGCGTTCTCACGCGGCCATCTCGACGTGCCGTTCTGCCTGCATCCGAGCAACGCCGGACGGACCCGCGGCTACCTGGACTCCGGCGGACGGCTGCTGTGGCAGCGAATCGGCGCGCTCCCGATCGGGGATCTGGTCGAGCTGCCATCCGCGGAGCGGATGACATCCGCCGACCTGCTGGGTGCCCTGCGGTATGTCGAGCGGAAGTTCGATCACCCGGTTGCGGCACCTGAAATCACTCTGGGTGCGCGACACGACCTCAGCTTGGTGAATCGGAAACAGGGGAGTATCACATGACCGCAAGCCTGGCCACGCAACCTGTGATCGCCAAGTTGCCGCCCGGTCCGCGGGCGCACCTGCTGTCGCCGGTAACGCAGGCGGCGCTGCGCATCCAGAACGGCATCGCCGTGGCCAGCCGCGAGTACTTGGCCGCACACGGATACCTGGAGTTGCAACCCCCGGTCATCGGGCCCGTGACCGACCCAGGCGTTCGCGGTGCGAAGCAGATCGACGTGGACTTCTACGGCCACAAATACAAGCTGATGACCAGCGTGATCCTGTACAAGCAGGCGTCCTTGCTCGCCTTTGAGAAGATCTTCTATCTCGCGCCGAACGTCCGGCTGGAGCCGTTGGAGACCGCGGCCACCGGCCGGCATCTGGTCGAATTCCACCAGCTCGACGTCGAGGCGCGCGGGGCCAGCCGGGAACAGATCCTCGAGGAGTTGCAGGGGCTGCTCCGGCACGTCGTCGAGCACGTGGTGCGCGAGGCCAGCACGGATCTTGCCGCGCTCGGCCGGGACCCAGAGGTATTCGCGCCGCTGTTGCACCGCGACTTCGAGCGGATGAGCCACCGCGAAGCGGTCGCCCGGTTGCAAAGCCTGCTGCACCGGCAGAGCCCCGACGCGGAGATCGACTGGGCGGGCGAGAAGCTGATCTCGGAGCGCACCGACCGGCCGTTCTTCATCGTTGACTACCCGAAGGGCTCCCGGGGTTTCACCGACGGGGAGTCCCGCGTGGAGCCGGGCGTCCTGCGCAACTTCGACCTCATCGCCCCGGCCGGGTTCGGCGAACTGGCCAGCGGGGGCGAGCGCGAATACGAGTACCGACGCCTCGTGGAGCGCATGCGCGAGACCGGGGAGAATCCGGCCAAGTATGCCTGGTACCTCGAAGTGGCCAAGGAGGGCCTGCCGGCCAGCGCGGGCTTCGGTCTCGGCCTGGAGCGGCTCACCCGCTACCTCGCCGGGCTGGACGCGGTATGGCAGGCCACTGCCTACCCCAAACTGCCAGGGATCGCGGCACCGTGACCGCCATCCGTGCCCCGCACCTGCCTGAGTCGGCCATCCGCGCCCGCGCCCGCGATGGCACCGCAGCGATCTTCCCTGATGTCGAGGGCTACGGGCACACGCTCTTCGGCGGTGTGCCCGCGGCCGAGCCGACAGCCGACGAACTCGACCTGGCGCAGGTCGTACCGCCGGTGTTCGTGCCGCGACGGCTGGAGAAGCTGTGCGAACTCGGACGCGAGCCACTCCACGGCGATGTCGACCTGACCACCAGCATCGGCGGCTTCGCCGCCCCGCTGCCGGTTTTCCTGTGCGCCTTCGGTTCCACCCGGGTGGCCGGCAGCGGACTCGGCCTGGCCGCGAGCGAGCAGGCCGGCCGGCTCGGCATTCCGATGGTCATCGGCGAGAACGTCGTGCCGATGCACGGCTACGGCCGCTCCGGCGACGGCCCGGCAGATGGCCTGCTCGGCCGGATCCTGGCGTATGCGGACACCGCGCCGACCGGGCTCGGCGGGGTGGTGGTGCAGCAGAGCACCGAGGACGCCGACGCCGAGGTGTGGAACCTGGTCTACAGCGACCCGTCCGCCACCGCGCTGCTCGACAGCGGGCGGCTGGCATTCGAGTTGAAGGTGGGCCAGGGGGCCAAACCCGGGCTCGGCGGCATGACCGTGCTGTCGCGCCCAGCCGCAGCGGCTGTATCCGAGCAGTACGCGGTGGACGAGGCCTTCGGACCGCAGGCCACGATGGTCCTGCGCAGCAGCAGTCCGGGGACCTTCACCGGCGAGATCCTGCGCCAGCAGGTCCACCTGATGCGCAACAACTTTCCGCGCGCCCGGATCTGGGTGAAGCTGCATCCAGGCCGTGATGTGCGGCTGGCCGCCGAGGTCGCGTGGAACGCCGGCGCGGACGCAGTCACGGTGGACGGCGCGGAGGGCGGTACCGGCTGGGCCCCATCGGTGTTCCTGAACAACGTGGGACTGCCGCTGGCCGAGTGCTTGCGCCGGATCGGCAAGCACGACGCTGATCTGCTCGTCTCCGGTCGCATCTGGGAGGGCAGCAGGGCACTGAAGTGCCTCGCGATGGGTGCCTCGGCGGTTGGTCTCGGCCGGGCTGCGCTGGTCGCCGTCAACGAAGACGCCGCCGACGGGCTGGTGCGGCTGGTGCGGTGCCTGGAACTGGAGCTGCGCCTGCTGCTCAGCGCCCTCGGGAAGTACCACCTACTGGACCTGGACGCCGCTGATCTTTGGTTTCCCGGGCTCCCGTCGCCGGACCAAAGGGGGCGGAAGCACGATGAATCATGAAACGCGGCGCTTAAGTGACCGGCGTTAACGGTGGCCCGCCGCCGTGACCGCCGATTCTTCCCCGAAACGATCTGATCGGATAGAAGAGGATACCAGCCATGATCGATCAGGCCAGCACTATCACTCCGCGCCGGACTGCTTTCAATAGAACCTCCGGCGAGATCGTTCTTACTGATGAAGTGCGTGACGCGATCGGGGATGCGCTGCAGCCATTCCAGAACCCGGCCGACGACATCGACAGGTCGCTGGCCCAGCTCCATGTGGCCTTCGCACGGCTGCCGGTCGGGCAACTGCAGCAGATCCTCGATTTCGGCAGGCATTTCGATACCCCGGGCGTGATGCTGGTGCGTAACCTGCCGACCGATCCGGATCTGCCGCCGACGCCGGCCGATGGCGGGCCGAGCACGCAGAAGAAGACCTTCGTCGCGGAGGGTGTGTTGCTCGGGCTGAGCCAGCTTCTCGGCGAGCCGGTGGGTTTCATAACCGAGAAGAGTGGCCGCCTGGTGCACGATGTCGTGCCTGTAGCCGCGGGCGCGACAAGCCAGACCAACCAGAGCTCACGCGTGTTTCTCAACTTTCACAACGATATCGTGTACGACGAGGTTGGCCGGTATGACGTGTCCAATCCTGACTTCCTGGTGCTGAACTGCCTGCGCCAGGACGCTGACGGCGATGCGGTCACCTACTACGCCGACGCCCGGGATATCTCACGCGGTTTGGATTACGACACCGTCCAGACCCTCCGCGCGCCGCTGTTCCGGCTGAATGCGCCAGGTAGCTATGTGCGCGAAGTCGCCAATGGAGCCGATGTGCTGTCCAGTCCGGTGGCGGTCATTTCCGGCCCCCCGGACTCCCCGGAGATTGTATTTTCGGCGAACGGCGTGCACGGGCTGACTTCCGAAGCCGAGCAGACGCTGAAGGATCTGCAGCACGCCTGCCAGGGAGTCGCCCATCAGGTCCGGCTGGAGCCCGGCACCGCCCTGCTGATCAATAACCGGAAGGGCCTGCACGCGCGGTCGGAATTCCCCGCCCGGCACGACGGGAGTGACCGCTGGCTGCAGCGGACCTACCTCCGTCGCAGCCTTTGGAGCATCCGCTACCGGAAGGTGCCGGGCGACCGGAGAGTGCACTGAGAAATCAAGCAGCCATCGCCGTTGAGAGGTAATCCGTGAACGACTTGCTCTATGCCGTGCGAGGTAGCCGTTCAGCCGCTGCCCGCCGAAGGACCTCGGAGATGACGCTCTCGCTGTCACCCGGTGAGGTCGAGCAGATCAGGCTGGCCGCGCTGCGCTGCGTCGCCTGTGATCTGGCTGGAGACGCGGACGGCTTCGTCGCCCAGGCTCAGCGGAACATCTGGGCGCTGCCGGACGGCCTGGTGGACTGCCTGCGCGCCTTTCGCCGGTATGGCAGCCCGACGGGCGGGATGTTTATCCGGGGGCTGCCAACCTTCGAGGTTCCCGCGACTCCGGCGGATCCGAACCTGGCGGTCGGGACGAAGGTGACCGCCGCTGGCCTTCTCGGTATCATCGCCGCGGTCATCGGTGACCAGTACGGGTTCAAGCCGGAACTGAATGGCCGGATCATTCAGGACATAGTGCCGGTGGCCGGTTTCGAGCAAACCCAGCAGTCGATTTCCAGCGATACCGACCTGTACACGCACGTGGAACTGGCGTTCACCGACGACAGGGCCGACTATATCGCCCTGTTCTGCCTGCGCGCTGACCACGAGAGGGTCGCGGGCACGACGCTCAGTCCGATTGAGGCGATGTTGCCGCTGCTCTCGGACAACGCCATCGAGGTCCTCAGGGAGCCTCGCTTCAAGACAACGGTGGACAGGTCATTCCTTCGCGGCATGGGCCACGACGATCCGATCTACGCCAGCCCGATCCGGGTGTTCACCGGCAGTGCCGACCGGCCGCGGATCCGCGCCGACTTCGCGGAGACGTCGGGAACAGACCGCGGCGCGCAGGCCGCACTCGATGAGTTGCGGCGGGCGGCGGAGAAGATGGCGATCATGATCTGCCTCGGCCCCGGAGATCTCCTTCTCGTCGACAACAACCATGCTTTCCACGGGCGCACACCGTTTCGTGCGCGCTGGGACGGTGCGGACCGCTGGCTGCTGCGGACGTCCATCACCCGCGACCTGTCCCGCAGCGCCGCCCATCGGCCCGGTGACGGGCGCGTCATTGACGTCAACTACCGCGATGAGGTTCTGACCGGGTGACGCAAGCTCGCCGGCCGGGACAGCCCGGCCGGCGAGCAAGTGAAAGGGCGCTCCCAGCCGGGTCCGGCTGGGAGCACCAAGCTAGTCCTTGCGGATCCTGAAGACCAAGCTTTCGTGCTGGTGCACGTAGGTGCGGTAGTTGGCGTGAGCAGGATCGGTCCAGCTGGCCACCTCGACGTGCGTGGCGGTCAGGCCCGCGTCGGCGAGCATGGCGTCGAGATCCTCACGGTCGTAGTGCCGGCAGTAGAAGTCGAAGTGGTCGACGAACGTTTTCGGGCCGATCAGCGTCATGTTCGGATCGACGACCTGACAGTCGTTCATCGTCCACACATTGGAGATAATGCTGCCGCCCGGCCGGAGTATCCGGTAAAACTCGCGTAGCGCTTCGCCCGGCTTGGTGAGGTGGCCCATCAGGTCCCAGGAGAGGACTCCGTCGACCGAGTTATCCAGCAGGCCGGTAGAAAACGCGTCCAGCTTGATGAATACCGTCTTGTCGCGGAAGCCGCCCTTCTCTGCCACTCGCGAGGCAATGGCCATCGCGTTGGGTGAGGTATCGCCGGCCAGCACGATGGGTGCCGCGGTAGACAGCGGCGGGAGGTTGCGCCCATCGCCGCACGGCAGATCCAGTACCACGGAGGCGGAGTTTTCCGCGAACAGCTTGGCCGCGACCTCGACGTAGGGGACGTGCGGATCTCCCCAGAGATTCACGTTGCCGTCAAGCTGTGACGACGCGTACTGATCGTTCCACAACGCGACCGAGGCAGTGTCTCGCTCTGTGCTTGCTTTCATGAAGGGCCTCCCGCCGAGAGTATGTGCCATTGGTGGGGCAGGCCCGGATCCGCCAGGCTTGCCGGGTGCCAGAACCCGGCTCGGACAGCCCGTGGGAGCCCGGCGGGCGGTGTCCGGCCACCATTCCCAACGACACTAACCTAGCGGTAGATTGGTCGCAAATGGACGGCCGAGGGCCGCCGCGAATGGATCTCCCCTGCCTAGATCGCCTGAGTAGGTGAGCCGTTGATTGTTCTGTGCGAATCAAAGGTTCCGTTCAATCCGGCCACAGGTTGTACTTGCCCCGTGAACCGAGCCACTCTCACCGCCCGCTACCTCGACGAGGTCACGAAGAGCGGTGCCGTAGCAAGCGAACTTCTTGGCCAGCTACCAGAGTCCGAGATGCTTAACGTCTACTACCACGGCCGCTACCTGTCCCGGCCACTATTCCTCGGCCACCGCGAGTGCGAGCAGTTGTACGCGGACCTGGTGAACCTGCGCTCAGCGCTGGTCAGCCTGCCCAACCGGCTCTACGGAGGGGACCTGGCCGCGTTCGCCCGCGCCGTGGGAGCGAACGAACTCCAGGTGTCGGCCGTCATGCGCACCCGGGGAGCCGCGGTGACCATGCAGACCCGGGCGGACATGTACGTCGACCAGAGCGGCTTCCGGCTGCTGGAACTCAATATGGGCAGCGCGCTCGGCGGCATGGACAACGCGGACATGAGCCGGGCGCTGCTAGAGCACCCGGTTTTGGCGGAGTTCGCGCAGACTTATGAGCTGGAATACGTCGATACTATGCGCGAACAGATTAACAACTACTTCGCGGAGACCGGGTTCGCGCCCGGTGCCCGGCCGGTGCTGGCGTGCACCGACTGGCCCAGCAGTTACAAGACCTTGGAACCGTACATGCGCCATTATACGGACCGGGTGAAGAAGCTGGGTCTCGATGATAACCCGTGCCATATCGGGCAACTTGAGGTTCACGACGGCCGGGTCTGGCTGGGCGACCGGCCGGTCGACATCATCGACCGGCTATTCATGCTCGAAGACCTCCTGGAATCCCCGGAAGCCCCGGCCCTCATGGAACCGATCCTGGACGCCGCGGCCAGGGGCGAGGTCAAGATCTATACGCCAATGGACTCGGGGATCTTCGCCAGCAAGGGCGCCCTGGCCATGTTGTCCGACGAGGCAAACCGGCCGTTGTTCGATCCGGAGGAACTCGCCAGCCTGGACCGGATCCTGCCGTGGACCCGGATGGTACGCCCCGGACCGGTGACGCTGGAAGACGGCCGCCGGGTCGACCTGCTCGAATACACCCTCACCCACCGGCACGATCTGGCGCTCAAGCCAACCCTGCTGCACGGCGGGCAGGGCGTCCTCCTCGGCTGGCGCGCGGACACCAGCGCACAGGGATGGGAAGAGCAGGTCCGCGCCGCGCTGGAGGGGCCATACGTAATCCAGCGCAGGGTCCGGCCGGTACCCGAACTGTTCACTGCCGACGGGAGGGACCCCATCCCGTGGATCGTCTGCTGGGGCGCCTTCACGACGGCCAATGGCTACGGTGGAATCTTTGCCCGGGCCTCGACGGTCGAATCGAACGTCGAGGTGATTAACCTCGACACCGCCGCGCACGTCGGGTCCTGTCTGCACGTCAGGCCAGGCGCCGAGCAAGCCGACTAAGCTGAGAGTGTCTTGTCGTAGGCGGCGGGCAGCCTGCTCACGGTGCCGGGTCGGTCAGCCGGGCAGGATGCTCTCGGTTTGGTAGACGGGCGTACCGCCCAGCACCGTGGCCAGGACCTGGATGTCAGCGATCTGCTCGGGGTCCGCATCGAGCGGGTTCTTATCCAGGACAGTGAAATCCGCGAGCTTGCCCGGCTCGAGCGAGCCAATCTCGCCCTCGCGGTGCAAGGCGAATGCGGCCTGCGTGGTGTAGAGGGCGAGTGCGTCCCGGGCCGAGAGGCGCTCGCCCGGGCCGAGCACGCGACCTTCGGCGGTGCGGCGCAGGACCGCATCCCGGATACCTACGAGCGGATCGGCGGTAATGACCGGAGCGTCGGACGAACCGGCGACCGTGATGCCGGCCCGCCGCCAGGACCCGAAGGAGTAGAGCTGGTCGCTGCGATCTGGAAACGCCGCCGCGAACCCGTCGCCCAGGGCCGAGAGGAGCCCGGGCTGGCTCACGATCACTATCCCGAGGTCCGCGGCCCGGGTGGTAAGCGGCGGGTACATCGCACCGGCGTGCTCGATGCGGTGCCGGCGCGGGTTGCCGGGGGCACCGGCCAGTATGGCGGCGTATGCGTCGAGGACAATCTCGATCGCCCGGTCCCCCTGGGCGTGGACGGCGACCTGGAACCCGCGGGCATCGAAGTCACGGATCATCTCGGTCAGCTCGTCACGCTCAAAGTACAAGATCCCCGAGCCATACGGCGGGACCGGGTAGGTTCCGTTGATCGCCGCGGTGCGGCTGCTCATCCCGCCGTCGGCCCAGATCTTCACGGCCTCGGTGGCCAGCCGATCGGAGTGGCGGCCCCGCAGGCCGGACGCGAGCAGCCAGTCCACCTCGTCGTGGACGACCAGCCCGTAGATCCGCTGGCTGAGGACGCCGCTATCGTCCGCCTCGGCGAAGGCGGCGAACGTGTCGCGGCGCAGATCCGCGTCACACGCCGAGGTGACGCCGAGCGCCGCGAAGCGCTGTCCCGCCATCTCGACCAGGCTCGCCCGCTCAGTGGCGCCCATGCGGGCGAGGTCATGACGGAGGTTGCGCTGCAGCAGCGCGAACATCGGGCCCTCGTACACCACGCCGTCGAGCCGGCCCTGGCGGTCGCGGCCGAATGCACCGCCCGGAGGATCTGGCTGCCCGCCGGAGAACCCGGCCTCCCTCAGCGCGGCCGTATTGAGCACGCAGGCGTGCAGCGACGTGTGGTACAGCACGGCCGGACGGTTCAGCACGGCCTCGTCGAGATCTGCGCGGCTTGGATGCCGGCCCTCGCGCAGCTTGTACTCCACATACCCGCTCCCGGTCACCCAGGAGCCCTCCGGCGTCCGGCCGGCGGCTTCCCGCAGGCGCGCCTGAATCGCCGGGATGTCGGGTGCGGACGGCTGGCTGCAGTCGGCGCCCGCCGCGAGATAGCCGACATCGGCAACATGGCAGTGCCCGTCTATCAGCCCGGGGATGACGGTGGCCCCGCCCAGGCGTACTACTCTCGCGCCCGGCGCCGCCACCGCGCGGATCTCCCCGGCCGAGCCGACCGCGGCGATCCGGCCATCCCGGACCAGCATGCATCCGGCTGGCCCGGCGCTCGCGGCCATGGTGACAAAGACGGCATCCTCAACGATCAGTTCCATCGATCCGCCTTCCGCAACGAACGGGCCCATCCCGCCAGGCCTGACTGAGCCGGGGCTCGCACCCGGCGTGTGCCTACCCGCGCATGAATCGGCCGCGAGGCGGCGGCCGGCAGTATCAGGCGGGCAGCGTGATGCTCAATGTAGATGGGTGGCACGATGTGGCACCGAGCCAGGCCAGCAAGCTGAGCTTACGAGAGGCGACCATGGCCGTTATCAAGCCGCAGGCGCGGTGGCACGCCGCGGCAGCCGCGCCACCGCGCCCGCGCTCATTCACGTTAAATGGCAGGCCTATCTATCCAGCGTGTTTCCGTTTACGTTAAACGGGAGGCGCGAGCTGGGAACTGCCGATCTGATCAATTGACATAACCACTTTGCATTGCCATAATCCGATAGTGCTGATCTAGCAACGCAGGAGCGAGGGCTCGGACTGGCGAACCGACGAATGCCTCGGCTGCGCTGAAAGAATCTGCAGCACGGGGGTCACTTCGGCACGCAGAGACCCGACGGGGGCGCAAATGAGGACCGCGAGATGCATTCCGATGCTGCTCGGCGGAGCTGCCGCAGCACTCCTGATAATGCCCGCAGCACCGGCCATGGCCAGCCTGGTCGGCCGTAACAACACGGACAGCACCGCCTCTATCTCCTCAATTCTGAAAACTGGGGATATAGTCACCGGTGTCCGGGGAACGACGAACGGAAACGTCATACTGACGGGTTCGGCGGTGACAGGAAGTGGCACGCAAACTGCCCCGTTCCTCTACCAGGGCCGTCTCAGGACGGCCGCGGGAGCAGCAGTATCGGTGCTGACGCCATCGCTGCACGGCGTGACGTCGGCGACGTTTTATGGTCCCGATACCCACACCTTCAACCCGGCGAGCATCCCGAGAGGGCAGGTTCGCGCCGTCGGGAGCTACCTGTCGTCGGCGGCGCCCGCCGGTGTCCACAACCAGGGCATGATCTACCTCGGGCCGGTGAGCGGATCGGGTGGATCGTGGACATCCATCGACGTGCCCGCTAATGGGGCTCACACAGTCGGGCACGTGCGGGCCTGCCCCAGGTCCCGGGTCCACTGCTTCGTGATGGACACCATCGCGCACAGCACCATGGGGAATCTGGTGGTGGGCAACTACGACCTCAACCCCACCGTGCGTGGTGGTGTGATCTCGGGCAATGCCTTCATCTACAACATGGCCAGGCATCAGTGGACCTTGCTCCATCTCGGCGGAAGCTTGTCCAGTGCGACCACGCTCTACGGCATCTGGCAGGACGGAGGGGACAGAAGCGCGCGCTACACCCTGGCCGGGGGCTCCTCGGCCAGGGGAATCCAGCGGGCGTTCCTCATGAACTACAACGAACGGACGGGAGGCTTTGGAAGGCCGAAGTACTTCAGTTACGGCAACGCCCCGGCGCTGCTCACGCACTTCGACGGAATCACCGCCGTGCGGGGCGGCTTTAACCTCGTGGCCATAAGCTCGGCTCAGTGGGCGTCGATGGCCTTCATTCGCGTCAAGGCCGGCGGCAGATCCTTTGGCACTGCAAGGTGGTATCCGATCAATGTCACGACAAGCCCGCTGTGTTCGGGTGGCTGCAGTATCGTGACTGGGAATACCGTGTTTAAGAACCATGTGATGGGGATCTATATCCGAAATGGCTCCACTCGCATCAGTACCTACCTCGCCACCGTCTCGAGCCGGTAACGACCGTTTACCGCGCCGGCCCTCCGGGAACCAGGCTTGGAGCCGGGAACTGCTGGCCGCCGACGTCTGCGTGGCCGTTGGCGACGAGCCATGCCAGTGCCTCGTGCAGGACGTCGAGCGAGCTAAACCGCGGCGCATAGCCGAGCGCCTCCCGGGCCCGATCAATGCTCGCGGTGATGCTGCGGAAGGTGTGCTGGCGGGTGGTCTCGGCGTGCTCGGGGGCGACGCGGCGGTCGAACTCCGCCCAGTCGACGAAGTCCAGCACCGGCTGACGGCCGAACCACTGCGCGACGCCGGTCGCCAGGCCGCGCAGCGTCATCGCCTGCTCGGCAACCACGTGGAAGCTGGCCCCGATCGCAGCCGGCCGGTACAGTGCGCGCTCGAATGCCTGCGCCACGTCGTCGGCGTGCACGTGATGCAGGACGCCCAGCCCGTGATCGGGCAACGCGAGCGGCCGGCCCGTGGCCAGGCTCGTCCAGACGGCGGGATCCAGGTTGCCGGCCGGCGTGATGACCGGCCAGCCCGGCCCGCTGATGTGACCTGGGTGCAACACGACGGCGGGGACGCCGCCCGCCAGCGTCTCGCGGTGCAGCAGGGCCTCGATCTCCGCCTTGCCCGTGCCGTACTCGCCGTAGGCGGTCCGGGGCTCATCCTCGGTGATAGGTACCCGCAGCGCGGGACCGTGCACCCAGATTGTCCCGCAGTGCACCAGCAGCGGACGGGATGGGCGCAGCGCGTCGACGAGTTGCTGCGCTGAGGCCGCAGTGAAGCAGACCAGGTCGATCACCACGTCGGGACGCAGCGCCGCGACCTGGGCGCCGAAGGTTCCCTCGGCGTCCTGCGCCTCGCGGTCGACCGTGACTCTGGTGACCGACTTCCACTGCGGGCTCGCGTGGTAAGGGCCGCGGACGCCACGGCTCATGGCGATCACTTCGTGGCCGCCACGCACCAGCCGCGGCACCAGATAACTGCCGATGTGCCCGGTAGCTCCGATGACGACCACGCGACTCATCCTCAGAGGTCCTTCCCCATCGCGTCGAGCATCGGACCCAGCGCAGCGGCGGCGGCCGCCTTGTGGTGTTGTGCGGACCATTCCTGCCGCAGCGCCACGGCGTCGGACATCGTCGGCGTGACGCCGGCTCCGGACACGGTCATCGCCGCCTCCCGCATCTCCTCCGCACGCCGCGTGCCGTGTTCGAGCGAACGCGAGATCATGTAGGGAGCCAGGGCGTGCCAATCTCCTGGCAGCACGTTCGAGAGCGAGTCCAGCACCCGGTCTTCCACCCCCCAGCTCCGAGCCGCCAGCATCGACTCCGTGAGCAGCGCCTCGAGGCCTTTGATCACCACGGACCGGCACAGCTTGGTCGCAGCGGCCACCCCGATCGTTTCGGCGTACGGCTCTAGACCGGTGAAGCCCAGCTCAGCGGCGAACTCGGCGAAGACGGCGGCGTGCGGGCCGCCCAGCAACATCGGCGCCGCGAGCCGCTTCGGCTCGATCGGCGACATGACGGCCGCTTCCACATACCGCCCCCCCGCCTGCTCGATCGCTATGGCGGCCGATTCTTTGCGTTCTGGTGACGACGAGTTGAGATCGAGGAACCAGGCGCTTTCTTCGATGCCGGGCGCTGCCGCGACGGCAGCGGACACGGCGTTCGCGGCAGTCACCGCACTGATCACCAGATCTGCGCCGCGCACCGCATCGACCGTGTTCGAACAGGCCGCGACGTCCAAGGTCTCCACCCGGCGCGACACCGCACTATGCGGGTCGTCGAAAGCCACATCCCACGCGGAGATAGCCAGGCCCCGCAGTTCTTCGGCGATCACGGTGCCGACCTCGCCCAGGCCGATCAGCGCCACGCGTGTCATCGGCCCCTCCACACTCACCGCGGAATGAGAACCTCGCCCCGCGTCAGCGTGCTCTGCTGTCGAGCGCTCTGCTGTCGAGCGCCCGCCAGCGGCGCAGCCACCGGGTGAGATCCGATGGGGTGACGATACCCACCACTTCGCCATCTTCGACCACGAGCACCCGCCCGGCCTCGCCATCCTCGAGCTTGGCCATCACCTGGTCCATCGGGGCGTCCGGCGGCACAACGATCTGGTCGCCGAGCGGGACCATATGATCCCGTACCCGGCGAGCGGGCCATTCGTCGCTCGGCACCCGGCGGACCTTCCGCAGGGTCAGCAGGCCGATCGTCCGCCCCTGCTCGTCCACCGGGAACGCACTGTGGTCGTAGCGCATGAAGTAGCGGTCCACGGCGTCCTGCAGGGTGAGGTCCGGTGGGATCCGCAACAGGTTGCCGGCCATCACGTCATGCGCCTGGACCCCTCGTAGCATCTGCCGGACCTGGAGCTCCTGGTAGGAGGCTCGGGCGGCCTGGACCAGGAACCACCCGATGAACGCGAACCAGATGCCCCCGGCGAGATTCCCAGCCAGCAGGAAGGCCACGCCGCCAGCCACCAGCAGCCATCCCACCGCCTGGCCGCCCAGGGAGGCGATCCGGGTGGCCCGGCGAAAGCTGCCCGTGGCCTTCCACACGGCCGAGCGCAGCAGCCGCCCACCGTCCAGCGGAAATCCCGGGACCAGGTTGAACCCGGCCAGCAGCAGATTGACCCACGCAAGGTAGCCGAACATCCCGCTCAGGGAGGCCGGCAGGGCGCCACGGCCGAAGACATCGACGATCCAGAACAGCGCCGCTAGGAGCCCGCTGGTGAGCGGTCCCACCGCCGCGATCAGGAACTCATCACCCGGCCCGTGAGATTCCACCCTGGCCCGCGTCGCCCCGCCGAACAGGAACAGCGTGATGTCCTGAACCCGGATTCCCCGGGCCTCGGAGACCACTGCATGGGCCAATTCGTGGACGAGGACCGAGCCGAAGAACAGTACCGCCGCCAAGATGGCGATCCCGACCGCCGCCCCGGTCGACAGGCCCTTATACAAGAAGGAGAAGCGCAGGTACATGCTGTACGTGATGAGTAGGGCGATCACCACCCATGAGCTGTCGACCCGAACCTCGATGCCGGCGATCCTCCCCACACGCCAGGATGTTCCGAACATCGCCGTCAGCTCCTCTCAGCCGGTCATCTCCCACGTAGCGTCGCAGTCTTCGCTTCTGGCTCCAAACCAGGCCAGCGCGTTCGATGCGGCGCTGCGACGGCTGGCCACGCAGCTGCCGTCAGGGTGAAGTCGATAGCCATGGGATTCACACCACTCCGGTCGGCGCCGCGGCTTTCATTGCCTAGGCCAGAACCCTCCGCCTGCGACGACCGCGTTCGCGTCTGTGGGATCCCTAGCCAGCACCCCGGCTTCCCAGCTAGTTCGCCAGGGTGCCCGGCCTGCCCGGCGTCCCCGTCGGGCGCCCGGGCAGCCGCCATGAGCGGGCGTGTTGACTGCTGTGTCGGGCCGCTAGTTCTCGACCAGCCGGAACGCCTGGGCCATCACGAGGGTGTCGTCGTCGACCGTGAATTCCGGGTCACCCAGCGCTTCACGCATTTGCTCCGAGTGCCAGAACCGCTCGTGCCCGGCCCGCCATTCCGCGACCGAGGTGTATCCCTCACCCTCGCCCAGTGCATGAGGCAGGTCCACATCGCCGAGGCGTATCACCCGCACCGCGGTCGTCTCGATCACCGCAACGGGGTTCCCAGCGGAGTCGACCACGACCTGCCGCAGCCCGGGGTGAGGCAGCGGCTCGCCGTCATGCTCGTAACCTGCGAGCAGCCCGCTCGTGGTGGTTTTGCTGCCCGCGACGATCGCGGCCACGAGCTCATCGCGCAGCGGTCCCGGAAAAGCAAACTCCGCGACAGGCAAATCCTCGGACGGCACAGCGGCAAGCCTAGCGACCTGCGGAGTTTGGCCACGACCAGGTCGCGCGCGTTGATGTCACGTTCTTGGGTAGCGGCTGGGCATCGGCACTTACTGTGGGCCCTTGCCACCCCGCCTCGTGTAGGGCCTTGACGTCCGCCACTCCGTTAGGCAAAACTAACCGTTAGTGGATCCTGACCGAGCAAGTGACGGCTGGAGCGTGCTGGCGGACGGCACCCGGCGCGCCATCGTCAGCCGTCTGGCCGAGGGGCCGCAGGCGGTGGGACAACTGGCCGCGGGGCTGCCGGTCAGCCGGCCGGCGGTCTCCCAGCACCTCAAGGTCCTCAAGGACGCCGGCCTGGTCAGTGAACGCGCGGCCGGCACCAGACGTGTCTACCGGCTCAATCCGACGGCAGTGGCCGCGTTGCGCGATCAGCTCGACACCTTCTGGCAGAGGGCTCTGGCCAGCTACGTGGATGTTGCCGGACAAGCGACGGAGGAGAGTCCATGACCCGAACCGAGGTCCCCGTTGTCCGCAAGCAGGTGGTGGTCAACGCGCCGGTCGAGCAGGCCTTCACAGCGTTCACCGAAAGGTTCGGCGACTTCAAGCCGCCGGAGCACAACCTGCTCGCGGCCGCGATCGGCGAGACCGTCTTCGAGCCCCACGTCGGCGGGCACATCTACGACCGCGCCGTCGACGGCAGCGAATGCCGGTGGGCGCGGATCCTGGCCTACGAGCCACCAGCCCGCGTGGTTTTCAGCTGGGACATCAGCCCGCAATGGCAGGTCGAGACCGACCCGGAGCTGACCAGCGAGGTCGAGGTCCGGTTCGTGGCCGAGGGACCGGACCGCACCCGGGTCGAACTGGAACACCGCCACCTCGACCGGCACGGTCCCGGTTGGCAGTCGGTCAGCGACGGCGTCGACGGCGACCAGGGATGGCCGCTCTACCTGGCCCGGTACGCCGCCCTGCTCGAGGGCCGCTGACATGGCACCGACCATCGCCAGCACCGTGGTGGACCGGCCCGCAGCAGAGGTGTTCGCCTACGCCACCGACCCCACACGCTTCCACGAATGGCAGCAGGGCGTCATCGACGGTCACCTGGACCAGCCCGGCCCCGCGCAGGTGGGCACGAAGTGCCTGACCACCCGGCGCATCGGCGGAGCCAGCCGGGCCGTCACCTCCGAGCTAACCCACATCGACGCACCCAGGACATGGGGCGTGCAGGGCATCGACGGACCCATCCGCGCCACCGTCGACGTCACCGTGGAACCCCTGACCGAAACCAGTTCCCGGCTGACCATAGCGGTCGACTTCGACGGGCACGGCATCGGCAAACTGCTCGTCCCGCTCATCGTCCGCCGCCAAGCACAAAAGGAAATGCCAGCCAACGTCGAAGCCCTGAAGCGACGCGTCGAGGCCCCACAGCCACAGCACCCGGCGTAAGACCAAGCCAAGGAGTCCGCCTCGCGGTCAGGAAACGGCCGCGGCGCCACCGCCCGGGCCTAGCACACCGGAGCCGGCCCCGCTTCACCCGGAAAGTGCTCCTTGAGCCTGGACCGACAGGAGCTTCGACAGGCCCGATCGCTCCAGCCCAGGGGGCACTTCCTACACCTACACCCGTGTCGGATTCCCGTTTTCCATCGGCGTGAAAGCCCCAGGTTAATGGCAGGGTGATTTTGGACTGGCCAGTGCCCGGTCCCCTGCTGGTGTGGGGACGGTGGGCGGATTCGTCACGCTGTCCGCTCGCCCGCCCGCTGCTCGAAGGCTTCGATCCCTCGCGCCGATGAGACCGCAGCCTACGCAGGACACGGGCAGCGCAAGAGTTGCGCAACTACTTGCATTCATTGCGCAAGAATCTTATGTAAGACAGTAGCTAATTGACAATTATTAAAAAATCCCAGACAAGACCCTTGTGGAACAAGTTACAGGAGCCTTAATGTCAGTTCACCTCGTGGCGTTCGCTTGGCCTCGAGTGTCCTCAGGCGTCACCTCGAGAGAGGCAAGTAGTCGATGTCACGGAGCAGCACAGGAGCTGAACCCACGTCGTCCAGCAAGCTACGGCGAAAGGCCGCCGCGATGATCGCAACGGTGGCTGTTGCCGCCGCCGGTCTCAGCGTCGCGTCCGGCAGCACAGCCTTCGCGAGCGCAGGCACAGTCGCCGCCTCGACCCCCATCGTCACGCGCGCCGCCCTCGACCCGTCGCTCGTTTCGGGCCGAGGGGCTGACGTCGGCTTCGTCGAGCAGGAGGCAGAGAACGCCGCGACGAACGGCACGATCATCGGCCCGGGCACCGCCGCGTACACGCTGGCGGCGGAGGCGTCCGGCCGGTCGGCGGTCAGCCTGACACCGGGACAGTACGTCGAGTTCACGCTGCCGGCGGCGGCCAACGCGATCAATGTGCGCTACAGCATCCCGGACGCGCCCACCGGCGGCGGGATCACCGCACCGCTCGACGTCACGGTGAACGGCCACCGACACAAGACCATGACCCTCACGTCGCAGTTCGCGTGGCTGTACAACGAGTACCCGTTCTCGAACGACCCGAACGCCGGCGTGCTGCACCCCGACTGGTGGGCCACCGAGTGCACCTGCGTTCCAGCCGCGACGACGCCGACGCCGGTGTTCCCGACGCCGTTCCGTCCGAACCACTTCTATGACGAGCAGCGCCTGTTCCTCGGCCGGACGTACCAGGCGGGCGCCACGGTGCGGCTGACGGTTCCCGCTGGCAGCGACGCCGCGACGACGACCATCGACCTGATGGACTCGCAGCTCGTCGCTCCGCCGAAATTCGATCTGCTGGCGGCGAACGTGCTGCTGTTCGGGGCCGATCCGACCGGCCACCGCGACTCCGCCGACGCGTTCGACAGGGCGATCGCGTTCGCGCAGCGCACCCACCTCAAGGTCTACATCCCGCCGGGCACATACCAGGTGAACCGCCACATCATCGTCGACAACGTGACGATCGAGGGCGCCGGCAGCTGGTACACGATCATCAAGGGCCACCAGGTCGACCTGAGCCCCCCAGCGCCCGACGGCTCGGTGCACACCGGCGTCGGCTTCTACGGCCAGGACGCGTCAGTCGGCGGCAGCACCAACGTCCACCTGTCCGGCTTCGCGATCGAGGGTGACGTCCGCGAGCGCATCGACACCGACCAGGTAAACGGCATCGGCGGGGCGCTGAGCAACTCGACCATCGACGGCCTCTACATCCACCACACCAAGGTGGGCATCTGGCTGGACGGCCCGATGACGAACCTGAAGATCACCAACAACATCATCGTCGACCAGATCGCCGACGGCATCAACTTCCACACCGGCGTCACGAACTCGATCGCCTCGAACAACTTCATCCGCAACACGGGCGACGACGGCCTGGCCATGTGGTCGGAGAAGGTCGCGGACGCCAACAACACGTTCGACCACAACACCGTGCAGACGCCGGTCCTCGCGAACGGCATCGCCCTCTACGGCGGTACGGACAACACGGTCTCCAACAACCTCATCGCGGACCCGATCCGTGAGGGCAGCGGCATCCAGGTCGGGTCCCGCTTCGGCGCCCAGGCGTTCGCCGGACACGTGTGGATCACGAACAACACCACGGTGCGGGCCGGCACGTACGAGCTGAACTGGAAGATCGGCCTCGGGGCCATCTGGATCTACGCGCTCGAGAAGAGCATCAGCGCGGACATCGAGGTGGCCGGGGACAACTTCCTCGACAACACCTATAACGCGATCATGCTGGTCTCCGACTTCCCTGTGAAGGACCTGTATTCGATCACGAACGTCCACTTCAAGGACATCAAGGTCGACGGCACAGGCACCTCGGTGGTCAGCGCGCGCACGGCCGGATCCGCGTCCTTCGAGAACGTCCAGGCGCGTAACGTCGGCGCGGTAGGCGTTAACAACTGCGGGTCCTTCCACTTCACGCCCGCCGGCTCGGAGTTCTCGCTGACGGACCTCGGCGGCAACACCGGAGGCGGCACCACCGGACCCTGGCTCGCTCCATGGGAACTGCCGAACACGATCACCTGCAACGATCGTCCGCCGGTCGTCCCGCCGCCGCCGCCGTCCCCGTGGTGACACTCCGCTGATCCACTGACCACCGAGGTTTGCTAACCCAGTAGATGTTGACGTGAGGGCCTTCTGGCCTGGTAGTGCGACACTCGCACCAAGCCAGAGGGCCTTCACGGTCATGCTGAGCCTGGGCAGGCGGCGCCGCGCCCCTCCGGCTCGCTCACGCTAGGAGTTCGCGGACGCGTGGGATGACTTGCGTACCGTAAAGCTCGATGTTCGTCATGAGGGCCTGATGCGCGAGACCTCCCATGCCGTATTTCAGGTCGAAGCGGGTAGCGCCGAGAGCGGTGAGATTGGCCGCGATCTTCTGGGCGACGGTTTCTGGCGATCCGACGTAGAGCGCTCCGTGTGGCCCGACCTCATGGAGGAAGGACTCTTTGGTCGGGACGGCGAAGCCGCGGATCTTGCTGTAGTGGCGGATGACCTCCAGGTAGCGCGGCCAGAACTCGTCGCGGGCCTTTTCGTCAGTGACGGCGACATGACCCGGCGAGTGCACGCCGACCGGCAGCGGGGGCCGGCCGAAGCGCTCCAGGGCCTGCTGGAACAGCTGGGAGAAGGGCACGAAACGCGCCGGGGATCCGCCGATGATCGCGAGCATCAGCGAGAATCCGTAGTGTGCGGCGCGGATGACCGATTGCGGGCTTCCGCCGACGCCGATCCAGGCCGGGAATGGCCCGGCTTCGGTGTGTGGCACGA
>Ga0209526_10000157_pt1 | contig 40646 bp, 35 predicted proteins | sample JacPinW_OM2H0_M1_FD_188566 | JGI IMG/M metagenome (GOLD analysis project Ga0209526, IMG submission 188566) | Forest soil microbial communities from Algoma, Ontario, Canada - Jack Pine, Ontario site 1_JW_OM2H0_M1 (SPAdes) (version 2) | ecosystem: Environmental > Terrestrial > Soil > Boreal... | reverse complement strand
GACTGCCGCCGCAAGGACCGTCTGCCCGGCACCGCACGATCAAAGGTCGAATGGGGCATCGGCAATGCTGTCCCTACGCCTACTGCGCAGCCGCCGTCTTCGCCAAAACGATTCGGGCGGGCACCGACCCACCGCACAGCGCCACCAACCGCTCGCGGAAAGCCTTCGCTTCTTGCTTCTTTCCGGCGCGCTCGGCCACCCTCGCGGCGCCGTCATAGCTGTTGAGGCGCGCCGGCGCCGAACGGAGCGACGTCTCGTACTCGGCGAGCGCCGCGGCGGGCTGCCCCAGCTCGGACAAGAGATCTGCGAGCTGCTCGCGTGCCGGCAGGATCGACCCGGGCGTGACCGGATGCTTGTCGGTCGAGTCCTCGAGGTCGGCCGCCGATCGCATGAGCGCCAGCGCTTCGGTGTCTTTCTTCTCGGCGCGCGCCAGCCAGCCCGCCGCGGCGCGCCTCTGGATTTCGACCTGGGTCGCCCAGTCGAATCCCTTCTGACCCTGGAGCGCGGCTTGGATCTCGGTCAGCGACGCCACAGCCTGCCGCGCCGTTTCCAGGTCGCCGGCGCGCGCCCCGCCCACGCCCCGCGCGAAGTCAACGATCGCCTTGGCGTAGGGATATTTCGCCCAAGGGAACGTCGCTGGTTGCGCCGTCAGCGCCGCCGCCTCCTTCCAGGCGCGGCGCTCGAGCGCGTGACGAGCCGGCACGGCGGCCAGCGCGTAGCCCGCGGCGAACTGCGGGACGTCGAAGCTCGTCACCTTGGCGACGTTGTCCACCAGCTCGCGCGCCTTGGCGTCCTGTCCCGTCTGCAGATACGCGTACTCCAGGTAGTCCGTCGCGTGCAGGGCGTCGAACGCGGTCGCTCCGGCGTGGGTCTTGGCAACCAACGCCTGCGCTGTCTGCGCCGATGCGAGGTTCGAATCGATCGACTCCTTCCACATTCCCAGGCGGGTGAAGATGTGCGACGGCATGTGCAGCGCATGCGCGGCGGAAGGCGCGATCTTGGCATACGCGCGGGCCGCCGGCAGCGCCAGCTCGGCGAGCTCGGGATAGTCGAAGGAGTGGATCATGTAGTGGGCGATCCCCGGATGATCGGGCTCGAACGCCAGTAGTTGATTGAGGATCTTCGCCGCCTCCTTCTGCCGCGCGTAGGTCTTGTCGGGCGGGGAGTTGTAAGCCACGCCGAGAATCGACAGGGCATGGAAGATCTGCGCCTCGTGGTCGTCGGGATTGCGCTCCGCCACGCCGGCCATCGCCTTCTCGTAGGCCACGACGCGGGTCGGATGCGCCACCCCGTCGCCCTGGTAGTAGACGCCGATCGCAGCGATGTAGTCGCGCTCACGGGCGCTCGCGGCGCCCACGACCGCCGCCTTCTGCGCCGCAGTTCGCCCGGCGGCGAATTCGTCTTCAGTGGGAGGCCCCCAGATGGTGTGGAAACAGGTCATCGCGACCCCCCACTGCGCCAAGCCGCAAGCGGGATCCTTCGCCGAAACCTCTTGGAAGGCCGCCGCGGACTGGGCGTATGCGAACGAATGCAACAGCGCCAGTCCACGCTCGAACGCCGGTTTGACCTCCGGCTTGCAGGAGGTCGGGAAGTGGACCTGGCCGAGCTTCTCTGGCGCGAGGTGCGCGTGATCGTGCTCGTGCTGGGCGAGAGCCCACCGAGGAAAGAGGGCGAAGGCAACTGCCAGGACGGGAGTGCCACGGAAGGACAGCATGACTTTCTCCTCCGTTGAAGGAGGAGCCGATTCTGCCACGTCGGGTCCCACAGTGCCCGCTATGAAAATAGAACTTCGCAGGGGACGGGGGATCACGGCTAACCGATCAGTCTCCGACGCGCTATAGCTGCGAGCCATGATCACGGTCATCACCGGCCCCAATGCTCCCGCTAACGGCGCGGCGCGCGATTTTCTCGTCCGCAACGGCGTTCCGCATCAATGGATCATGGAACCCTGTTGGAGGCCCCTGAAGACTTTCTACAGCTAGGGCCAGGAATCAGCGGCGACACCCAACTGCACGCTGCGATCGCGACGATGTACTGGCGGACGGAGCTGGCAACGCGCGCTGGTCTGCCGACGCGACCGTCATGCGACCAATACGACCTTCTCGTTCTGGGCGGCGGCCCGGCAGGTTTGACCGCCGCGGTCTACGCTGCGTCCGAGGGTTTGCGGACGTTGCTCGTCGAGCGCGAGGCGCCTGGCGGACAGGCAGGCACTAGCTCGCTCATCGAGAACTACCTCGGGTTTCCCCAGGGGCTGTCTGGCGCGGAGCTTGCGGACCGGGCTCTCGCCCAGGCGAAGCGCTTCGGCGTCGAAATCCTCTCCGGGGTCTTCGCTCACGGTCGTCCCGGCGCCAAGGGCGAGCGGCCGCGGATCATGCTGTCGAGCAACGTCGACGTGCACACCAGATCGACGGTGATCGCGATGGGCATCGCTTGGCGGATATTGACCGGTCCAGGGCTCGACACGTTCGTGGGACGCGGGATCACCTACGGCTCGTCTCCGGGCGAGGCGGCGGCGCTAGCGGGCAAGACGGTCATGGTGGTCGGCGCCGGAAACTCGGCGGGCCAGGCTGCGCTGCACCCCGCGAGGGTTGCAGCGCGCGTCACGATTGTCGCTCGTGCGGACAAGCTCGCGAAGAGCATGTCGCATTACCTCATCGAGCGCATCAAGGGTGCGAGCAACGTCGACGTCATCACCAACGCCAACGTGATCGCGGCGGACGGAGACATGCGCCTCGGTGCCGTCGTCGTCCGCACCCGCGACGAGGAACGTCGGATGCCGATCGACGCGCTTTTCATCCTCATCGGTGGCGAACCCTTTACCCAGGGGGTCGAAGGCTGGCTGCGCCGTGACGAGCACGGCTATCTCATGACGGGCGCCGACCTCCTGACCGGCGCCGACCGCCGCCGCTGGTGGCCCCTCGAACGTGATCCCATGCCACTTGAATCGAGCGAGCCCGGCGCATTCGTCGCCGGCGACCTGCGCCACGGGTCAGTCAAGCGCGTGGCCTCAGCGGTAGGCGAGGGCGCGATGGCAATCCATCTCGTGCATCGCCACCTCGCTACGCGCGATCAATAGAACCGATGCAAAACGGCCGTGGCCGCTCGTGGTCGACTTACTGCGCTTTTGCGCCCACCTTCGCGCGCGCCTTCAACTCGCGAATGGACTGGCGGATCTCGGCCGCGTCGGCAGCGCCCGGCGCGAGCCGCAGATACCTGTCATAGGACTGCAGCGCCTGCGCGTCGTGGCCCTGCATGGCGTACGCCATCCCCATGCCGCGGAAAGCGGCTGCGAGGGTGGGCTCGTTCTCGAGAGCGGCGCGGAAGCTGCCCAGCGCCTCGTCAGGGCGGCCCTGCTCGAGCGCAGCCTCGCCATGGCGCACCTGCGAGACCGCCAGAGCACGCTGCATGGCCGCGCGCGGATTTGGCGGCGCGGGCTTGCGTTGGATCGGGGGCGGCGGCGGCTGCGCGGGCGCGGCCGCAACCGGCGGAGGTCCTGCGTCGACTTCGGCGGCCACGGCGGCGCCTGCATCGACCTCTCCCGCGTCCGTGACGGCGACCCCTCCAGCGTCCTGCGCTGGGGCGCCGGCGTCAGGCGGGGCAGGCGTGACCTCGGCGACGGAGGCATCCGGAACCGGCGCCTTTTCGGCCGCAGGCTTTTCAACCCGCGGCTTTTCGACGGGCGGTGGCGGCACCTCGGGCGGGGGCGGGGCCAGCGCGGGCGTTGCGACCGGCTCGGGCTGGGACGCGGCAACGACCGGGAGCGGCAGGCGCATCCCGAAGCCCCAGGCGGCGGCCAGCACGGCGAGGGTGGTGAACAAAGCGGCGAGCACTGCCGGAGCGACGACGGACTGCTTCCGCCGGCCAGTTTCGTTCAAGCGCCGCTGGCCGTCCTCGAACCGGTCGAGCATCTCCAGCGATTGCTGGTGCGTCGCCTCCAGGCGCGCCTGCGCCTTCCCGAGCTGCGCGACCTGCCCCTCGAGCTGGTGCAGCTTTTCGATCAAGCGCGCCAGTGCCTCCTTCTCCGGAGGCGGGCGCGAGAAACGCATCCGCAGCGCGGAGAGGATGTTTCGCTCTCCCTCGGAAGGCGGCCGGGGCTGCACCACCTCGACGGCGTCGTACAGCTGCTTCAGATCGCCGAACCGGGCACGCCGGTCCGGCGCCAGGGCGATGCGGACGACGTCTCCAAGCGCGCCCGACAGCTCCGGACCCGGGGCCTGCCCCGGCTGTGGAGCCAGCTTGCCGGTGAGCAGTTCGTACCCGAGCGCGCCGGCGGCGTAGACCTGCACGCGCGAGTCCGTCCGCGGTGGCGCATCGGCGGCGAGCAGCTCGGGCGCGAGATACCCCGGTTCCGCTTCCGGGGCGTGCTCGTCGAAGGCCTCGACGTGCAGCCCTCCCGCCTCGTCGATCTGCACGAGCCTTCCGCGCAGGGTCGAGCCGTGCGCCGCCGCCAGCCGGATGGCCGCCGCGAACAGCACGGCGGCCTCGTTGTAGGGCAGCCGGTGCCCGGCGGCGCGCGCCTTCTCCAGGATCTCGTGGACGTTCATCATCCCGCGGGCGAACTGTACCGCATCCACCGGCGGACGCAGCCATCCTGTCGCGTCAGTAGCCGACGCCCAGTTTTTCGGCCTTGGCCCGCACGCCGCGGGCGATCTCGGCGTCGAGATTGTTCTTCGCCGGCGCCTCCATCGATACCTCGGCCGGTGGCGCCGCGGCCGCGCGCACCTTGCCTTCCTTCGCCAGCGCCTCCCCGCCCTTCTTCCATTCGGAGTCGGCCAACTCGCGATCGGCGACCCAGGTCCTTCCGCCCTCGCTCAGCACGCTGTACTTGCGCCCGTCGGCGGCGCGCGCCACCCGGGTGTAGGTGAGGTGCATCATCTGCCCGTCCGCCATGCGCGCGATCTTCTCGAACACGCGCTCGCCAGCGGGCGAAAGGCCCGAGCAGGCGATGACGCTGATGGTGATCCCCTTCTCCGCCGCCTCCGACGCGACCTTCCGCCAGTCCTTTCCGTCCCGATACTGCTGCGGACCGGCGTCGCCGATGAGGAAGATCATGCGCGCGGTCTCCTTGGAGAAGTCCCACTGCAGCTCGTGCACGGCGGCATGGAGCCCTTCCGCGACGGCTTCGGGCTCGTCGCCGCCCCCCTCGGCGGACAGGCTGCGCAACGTCTTCTGGACGTCCGCGATCTCGCGCGAGAAGGGAAACGCCTTCGTGACGTAGGCGTCCCCGCGGTCGCGGAACGCCACGATCCCGAATCTCACGTCGGGCCGAGGCTGCCCGGCCGACACATTCCGCGCGATCTCGACGATCTTCTCCTTCACCACGTCGATCTCATCGCCCATCGATCCGGTGGTATCGAGCGCAAACGCCACATCGATCCGCGGCACATTCGCCGCCGCAACCAGCAGCAGGACAGCAACCATGGCAGACCTCCGGCCTAGGAGAACGCCGCTGGCGGAAAAGGGATCTGTGGCTTCCTTTCAAACGCCGAGCACGCCGAGCACGCCGAGTTTTCTGTGTTTCATGTACCTGCAAACAAAGGACTCTTCCTCGGCGTGCTCGGCGTTTGATCTGCAGCATGGTTGATGCGGTGCAGTGTTGACTGTGGGCGCGGGCAGGTTAGGTTCAGTCCAGAGGCGTGAGGCATGGTGCCCACGCCTGAGTCCCCGCCGGGAGCGGATGAGCCCCGGCGAGTTGGAGGAAGCAATGCACCCAGGCATGATGTGGTGGTGGAAGAACGCGCGCAGGCACGGCTGCGGAGACGGCGAAGGCGCGCACGCAGGTGAAGGCGGACCGGGCTGGCAGGCGGGTCCGTGGCGCGGCTCTGGAGAGGACTTCGGCGCCGGCGCTTTCGGGGTCCGCAGGCCGCTCCGGTTCCTCGCCTACAAGCTGAACCTGAGCGAAGAGCAGGTCGCCCAGCTCGCCAAGGTCCTCGACGAGCTGAAGACCGAGCGCGCCCAGGCCGCAGTGGACGATCGCCGGACGGTGGCGGCCTTCGCCGACGCCATCGGGCTGGAGACGTTCGCTGAGGCGCGCGCGCGCGAGGGCGGCGACCTCCGTGTCAAGAGCGCGGAACGGCTCCGCGATGCGGTGGTGACGGCGCTCGGCAAGATCCACGCCGTGCTGGATTCAGGGCAGCGGGCTCAGCTCGCCTACCTGATCCGCACCGGCGTCCTGTCGATCTGACCGAGGCTCTACCCGGGCGCTCCGCGCTGGAGCGCCCGGTCCTCACTTGAGGATGTCGTTCTGGTACCCGCCCGAGGCCGCGACGGCATCGGCGACGTGCTGGATGGCCTCGTCGTTGTTGTGCCCGGTGCTCGCGCGCAGGTTGCTGCGGACCCGGGTGCGGGCGTCCGAGTAGAACGTGTACGTCATCGAGATCTCGTCCTTGGATTTCTCCAGGCCACGCTGCTCGATGATCCGGCTGGTGCGCGCCAGGGTGGCCGAGAGCGCCAGCACGTCGATGGCGATGTCGGCGATGCGGCTGACCTGGAGCTGCTGCTCGACGATGTTGCGCCCGTGCTTGCGCAGCGACGTCTCGCAGAGACCGGCCAGCGACTGCACCGCGTCCTCCAGGTAGATCACCTGCTCCTGAAGCGCCGGGTGCGCCTTGCTGATCTGCGGCGTGCGGCCGTACGGGACCGCCTGCATCGGCACCGTCTGCCGCGCTTTCCGCACCGCGTAATCGCGCAGCAGGCCGAATCCCTTGATCGGGTCCTTGAGCGAGTTCGACAGGTCCCTTCCCAAGCCCTTGAGGTACTCGCCCGGCTTCTGCAGTCCGGTCAGCCCGATGTACTGGCGCAGGATCTCGTTCGTTCCCTCGAAGATCCGGTTGATCCGCGAGTCGCGCACGGCCTGCTCGTAGGGCTGCTCGCGCATGTAGCCCATTCCGCCCGCGATCTGCAGCGCCTCGTCGGCAGCGTTCCAGACCGCCTCGGAGTTGAAGACCTTGGTCGCCGCCCCCTCCACCGAGTAGTCCACGCCGCCGCGATCGATGGTCGCGGCGACGAAGTAGCAGAGCGATTCGCTGACATAGAGGTTGGTCGCCATCCGCCCGAGCTTCTCCTTGATCTTCCCGAAGCTCACGAGCGGACGGCCGAACTGCTTCCGCTCGGTGGCGTGCGCCACGGCGAGCTCGAGCAGCCGCCTCTGTCCTCCCACCGCGCCCGCTCCCAGCCCGGTGCGGCCGTGGTTGAGGATGCTCATCGCCACCTTGAAGCCCTTGCCCTCCTCGCCCAGCACGTTCGCGGCGGGCACGCGGACGTTGTCGAAATACACCGCGGTCGTATTCGAGGCGCGGATTCCCATCTTGTCCTCGTGCGGGCCGCTGGTCACGCCGCCGAGATCGCGGGTGACGACGAAGGCGGTGATCTTTCCCTTCTGATCCCCCGTGTCGGGCGTGGTCTTGGCGAACACGGTGTAGAAATCGGCGATGCCTCCGTTCGTGATCCACAGCTTCTGGCCGTTGAGGATGTAGAAGTCGCCTTCGCGGCGCGCGCTGGTCTTGATCGAGAACGCGTCCGAGCCGCTTCCGGGCTCGGTCAGGCAGAAGGCGGCGATCATCTCGCCGCTCCCGAGCTTGGGGAGGAACCGGCGCTTCTGCTCCGCGGTCCCGAACAGGAGCAGGCCCTTGAGCCCGATGCTGGAGTGTGCGCCGAGCGTCACCGCAATCGACGCGTCCCATGAGGCGACCTGCTGCATCACCCGCGCGTAGCCGGTGTTGGAAAGCCCCAGCCCGCCGTGCTCTTCGGGAACGATCATCCCGAAGAGTCCCATCTCCTTGAGCGACTGGAGCAGCTCAGGTGGAAATTCGCCCACCCGGTCCAGCTTGCGGGTATCGATTTCGGCCATGTACTTGTCGATGGTCTCGCAGATCGGCTGCACCAACTCGGCCTGATCGCGCGGCATCTCCGGGTACGGGAACAGCTGGTCCTCGAGGATGTCCCCAAAGAACAGGGACTTGCCGAACGAGGCATTCGGATCGAAGGGCATCCCGAGAGTTTAACGCACCGCGCGATGTGGGGACACCATACGCAATGCATCGTGCCAACGCGGTTGGCACGGTGCATTGCGTATGGTGTCCCCGATCAGCCGTATGGTGCCCCGATCAGCGCAGCGCCTCGGCGACGATGGCCTTGGCCTCGTCGACGATGCGCTGGAGATGCGACTGGTCCCGGAAGCTCTCGGCGTAGACTTTGTAGACGTCTTCGGTGCCCGATGGACGGGCGGCAAACCAGCCGTTCTCCGCGACGACCTTCAGGCCGCCGATCTCCGCCCCGTTTCCCGGCGCCCGCACCAGCTTCGCAACGATCTTCTCTCCAGCCAGCGTCTCGGCGCGCACCGCTTCTGGAGACAGCTTCTTGAGGGCAGCCTTCTGCGCGGGCGTGGCCGGCGCGTCGATGCGCGTGTACACCGGCCGGCCCAACTCGGCGGACAGCTCCTGGTAGAGCACGCCGGGATCCTTGCCGGTCTGCCCCAGCATCTCCGCCGCCAGCAGATCCATGATGATGCCGTCCTTGTCCGTGGCCCAGACGCTGCCGTCGCGGCGCAGGAACGACGCTCCGGCGCTCTCCTCACCGCCGAACCCGAGCGAGCCGTCGAGGAGCCCGTCGACGAACCACTTGAACCCCACCGGCACCTCGCGGAGCGTGCGCCCGATCTTCTTCGCCACGCGATCGATCAGCGCCGAGGACACCAGCGTCTTGCCCACCGCTGCTCGCGCAGGCCACTTCCGCCGCGTGAACAGGTACTGGATGGCGACCGCCAGGTAGTGGTTGGGATTCATCAGCCCCATGCTGGGCGTCACGATCCCGTGCCGATCCGAGTCGGTGTCGTTTCCGAAGGCAAGATCGTATTCGTCCTTGAGTCCCACCAGCTTCGCCATCGCGTACGGCGAAGAGCAGTCCATCCGGATCTTGCCGTCGTGGTCCAGCGTCATGAACGCGAAGGTGGGATCGACCGTGCGGTTCACCACCGTGATGTCGAGGCCGTACTCCGCCGCGATCGGGTCCCAGTAGTCCAGGTTCGCTCCCCCGAGCGGATCGGCCCCGAGGTGCAGCCCGCGCGCCGGCTCGAGGTCGACCACGTTCCCGAGGTCCCGCACGTACGGCGCGATGAAGTCGTGCTCCTCCCGCGTCCCCGAGCGGCCCGTGCGCGCGATCGAATCCGGCTTGCCCAGGAGCTCGTTGGCGCGCTTCTCGATCCAGCCGGTCGCCGCGGTGTCGGCGGGCCCGCCGTTCGGTGGGTTGTACTTGATTCCGCCGTCCTCCGGCGGGTTGTGCGAAGGCGTGATCACGATGCCGTCGGCGAATCCGCCCGAGCGGCCCCGGTTGTAGGTGAGGATGGCATGCGAGATCACGGGCGTGGGCGTAGCCCGCCGCGACCAGAGCACGTACACGCCGTTCGTCGAGAGCACGTCGAGCGACGTGTCTTGCGCCGGGACCGACAGCGCATGGGTGTCCTTGCCCAGGTACAGCGGTCCGGTCGTGCCTTGCGCCTTGCGGTACTCGCAGACCGACTGCGTCACGGCCAGGATGTGCGCCTCGTTGAACGCGCGCCTCAACGAGGAGCCGCGATGGCCGCTGGTTCCGAACGCGACCCGCTGCTGCGGGTCCGAGGGGTCGGGTCGCTCGTCGAAGTACAGCCGGAGAAGCTTCTCCACGTCGACGAGCACTTCGCGGGGCGCCGGTTTGCCTGCCAGTGGGTGGGCCATGGGCCCGATTCTACTCCCTCAGAACCTGACTGCCACGGCGAGGGCTGGCCCCTGCGCGGCGATGGTCATGCGCGGCTGTCGCGGATCTTGCCCAGCTCCTCCGCCACCTCGCGGCAGCTCTGGTAGCGCCGCGCGGGGTCCTTGGCCAGCAGACGCAGGATCATGCCGTCCAGCTCGGCGGGAAGACGAGGATTGTGTTGCCGCGGCGGCACGGGCGGGTTGTTCACCTGCATCATCAGCAAGGGCACGAGCTCGGCGTGGAAGAACGGCACCTGACCGGTGAACATCTCGTAAGCGCAGACGCCCAGCGCATAGATGTCGGTGAGCCGGGTCACGGAGCTGAAGTTTCCGATCTGCTCGGGCGACATGTACAGCGGCGTGCCCGCGATCGAGCCGGCCACGGTCACGCCCGGAGTCTCGTACTGCTTGGCGATGCCGAAATCCATCACCTTGAGCACGCCGTCCTCGGTGACGAAGAAGTTGTCCGGCTTGACGTCGCGGTGCACCACTCCGGCGTCGTGCGCGGCCTGCAGGCCATGGCACGCCTGCATCAGGTAGCCGAGGGCCGTGCGGAACTCGATCGGCTGCCGCATCTGCTCCTTCAGGCTCTTGCCCACCAGGAGCTCCATGCTGATGTAGCGGTGCCCCTGGTGCGCTCCGATGTCGTAGAGGCGGATGATGTTGGGGTGGATGAGCTGGCGCGAGAGCTTTAGCTCCTGCTTGAAGCGGGCCACCAGGACGTCCGAGGACTGCGCCACGTCGAACACCTTGAGCGCGACGCTCTCCTCCAGCTCGAGATCGAAGGCGCGGAACACGGACGCCATCCCGCCCTGCCCGATCTTCGCTTCCAGCCGGTACCGTCCAGCGATCGTGCTCCCCACCTCGAACTTCTCGTCCGGACGGTCCTCCACGACCTCCGCCTCCGCCAGCGCTTCGTTCCTGGTGGCGACGGCTCCCGCAGCGACCGGTCCGGTGACGCGTTTCACCAGCTCGGGACCGCTGCGGAGCACGGTGGAAGAATCGCCTCCGGGCAGGTCCGGCAGCTCGCCGAGATCCGGCAGCGAGGGGGTGCGCTTCTTGTGCAGATCCGAATTGGAAAGCACCTGCCGCGCTACCATCGCCGAGGGCCGGAGCTGCTCTTCCAGCCGCGCCAGCCGCTCCGTGGCGCCGGCGTACGACGGCTGCACCGCGAGGACCTTCTGCAGCGCTTCGCGGGCGTTTTCGGGAAAGCCGTTCGCCTCGTAGAGCGCAGCGAGCAGATCGAAGACCTGCAGCTCCGCCGTGTTCCGTGGGCCGCTCCGCACGTACGGGCCGACGAAGTGCTCGAAGCGGAAGTCGAGCACGTTCAGGTTGGTGGCGACACGAACCGCCATCGCCGCGGCCACGCGGTACTGCGGGTCCCCGTCAGGAACGCGGCAGAGGTTCTCGAGCGCCTTCCCGGTATCGCCCAGCTCCAGATACGCCTGTGCCGCTTCGAACGGGACGCCCGCGTCGGCGTAGAGCTGCGCGGCGTCGGCGGTCCGTCCCAGCGCCTTGGCCACTCGCGCACCCTCGGCGAACCGCTTGAGCTGCATGTACGACTGCAGCGCGGCCTCCAGCTTGCCCTGCGCCTCCAGCTTCTGCGCGGTCACCATCGATACCGCCTGCCCGCCCACCGCGGTCGCCTTCGCCGGCGCAAGCAGCGGACCGGTCTCGAACTGGCCCGGCCTCATCGCCGCGAGCTTCGCCGCGCCCACGGCGTCGCCGGCCTTCTGGAGCAGCTCGACCGCGCGCTGCTGCTCGCCCAGCGCCAGGAACAGTTGCACGGCATCCTGGTTGTCGCCGGCGCGCCCGAGGAAGATGGCGGCCATCAGCGCGCGCTTCTTCCCCGCCGGATCGAGCCGGCCCGCTTGGGCCGGCGCCACCCCGAGGCTGTCGATCAGGAGCTGGGCGGCATCGCGGGGGCGGCGGAGCATGCCCAGCACGCGCGCCGATTCCTCCACCGCGCCTGCCTCCCGGAAGAGCTTCGCGGCCGCGTCGCCCTGTCCCGCCTTCTCCAGGCTGCGTGCGCGCTCCAGCGCCTTGTCGCGGGCCTTGGCGTCCATCAGTCCTCGGGCAGCTCGGCAGCGAGCCGCTTGAGCGACTCGGGCTGGTTGGCGAACTTGAGCGCTTCGTCGATGGTGATTTCGCCCTGCTTGAGCAGCTTGAAGAGGCAGGCGTCCAGGCTCTGCATGCCGCTGCCGTCGTTCGACGAGGTGTCGAGGTATCCGTCGATCTGGAAGGTCTTGTTTTCGCGGATCAGGTTCGAGATCGCGTAGTTCTGCAGCAGCACTTCCATCACCGCCACCCGCCCTTCGCCGCTGGCGTGCTTGGCCAGGTGCTGGGAGACCACTCCGCGCAGGAGCACCGAGAGCGTGCTGCGCACCTGGTCGCGGCTCTCCTCCGGGATCACGTCGATGATGCGGTCGAGCGCCTTGGAGGCACTGTTCGAGTGCAGGGTGCCGATCACCAACACGCCGGTCTCCGCCGCGGCGATGGCGAGATGGATGGTCTCCAGGTCGCGCATCTCGCCCACCACCAGCACGTCGGGGCTTTCGCGCAGGGCGGACCGGAGCGCGCCGGCGAACGACTCGGCGTGCTTGCCGACCTGCCGCTGGGTGATGGCGCCCTTGATGGGCTGGTGGAGGAACTCGATCGGATCCTCGATGCTGATCACGTGGCGCTGCGAGCTCTTGTTGATCTCGTCGACCATCGCCGCGAGCGAGGTGCTCTTGCCGGAGCCGGTGGGCCCCGTGACCAGCACCAGGCCGTTGCCGAGCTGGGTCAGGCGCTTCACCGCGGGCGGCAGCCGCAGCTCCTCCAGCGTCGGGACCTTGTTCGGGATCACGCGGAACACCGCGCCCAGGCCCTGCGACTGCACGAAGATGTTCGCCCGGAACCGCGCCACGCCCTCGATCGAGTAGACGAAATCCGTCTCCTGCGTCTTTTCGAACTGAGCCTGCTGCTCGTCGCCGAGGAGCTCGAGGAGGAAACGGCTCGTCTCCACTTCCGAGAGGACCCGGAAGGGGAGCGGCATCAGCTCTCCCTCGTGGCGGATGATGGGGACGTTCCCGGCGTGGAAGTGCAGGTCGCTTGCGCCCTGCTCGGCGACCAGGCGAAGGAAGGAATCGATGCGGGCCATCTAGGCCTTCCTCACGCCGCCGGCCACGGGGTTGCGCTGCGCGGGTTGCGCCGCAGCGCGCGGCGCGGGCTGCGCCGGGGCGGGCGAAGGCGCGGCCGCGCCGGCCTTGAAGGTGGGCACCCGCTTTTGCTGCGCGGCCTTTTCCTCCTCCTCGACCAGCGGCTCGAAATCCTTCTTGCTCACCGCCTTCACGTACGCGTCGGCGGCGCTGATCTTCCCGTCCTTCGCCAGCCTCATGAGATCCGTGTCCATCAGCTGCATGCCCTGCTCGCGGGAGGTCGAGATCACCGAAGGCAGCTGGAACGCCTTCCCCTTGCGGATCAGGTTGGAGACCGCCTCGTTGTTGACCATCAGCTCCACCGCGAGCACGCGGCCCGGTCCGCTCTTCTCCTTCATCAAGTACTGGCAGATCACCGCGCGCAGAGAATCGGCCAGGGTCGAGCGGACCTGTTGCTGCTGGCCGGGCGGAAAGGCGCTGACGATGCGGTCCACCGTGGTGGCCGCCGAGACGGTATGCACCGTCCCGAACACCAGGTGTCCGGTCTCCGCGGCCACGACCGTGAACTCGATGGTCGGCAGGTCGCGCATCTCGCCCACCAGGATGACGTTCGGGTCCTCGCGCAAGGTCGACCGGAGCGCCGCGGCGAAGCTCCGCGTGTGCGTGCCGACTTCGCGCTGGTTGACGAGGCTCTGCTTGCGCTTGTGGACCACCTCGATGGGATCCTCGAGCGAGATGATGTGCCGCGAAGAAGTCCGGTTGATGTAGTCGATCAGCGCGGCGAGAGTGGTGGACTTGCCCGAGCCGGTGGGGCCTCCCACCAGCACCAGGCCGTTCTTGAGATCCCCGAAGGTCCGCACCAGCGGAGGGAGGCCCAGCTTCTCGAATTCCGGGAGCTGGCCGCGGATGCGCCGGAACACGCCGGACAGCCCGCCCAGCTGGTTGAAGACGTTGGCCCGGAAGCGCAGGCCCTCGCTCTTCACCTCGTGCGAGTAGTCGACGTCCTGGAGCGCTTGCAGCGCCATCACCTGCTCGGTGGAAAGGTGCGGCAGGATCAGCGCCTTGATCGCGTCCTCGTCGAGCTTGCCAGAGGTGAGCGGCGTCACCCGTCCTACCTTCTTCATGAACACCGGTCTCCCCGAGGCGATGATCAGGTCGTCGCCCTCCTGCTGCGCGATTTGCACCAGGAGGCGGTCGAGGAGCGGGACCGCGTGCGCTGCCTGCCCCTGGGCAGTGACGCGCCATTTGGCGATGGCATCGCGCGCGAGGGCCCGGACCTTGAGGTTCGGGTCGTCGTGCAGTTTGGCGACTGCGGCTGCGTGATCGCTGCAGTCGAACTTCTGCAAGAACTTCACCGCTAGAAACCGCACGTCGGCGCTGTCCGAGCTGCAGAGCGGGGCGACCTGGGCCGCCGCGGTGTTGGCACCCATGTCGATGAGCGCCTGGATGCACACCGGCTGCAGATCGGGCTCGCTCGCCATGATGTGGGCCAGGTAGGGGACGGCCCGCGCGTCGTTGATCGCGGCCACGGCCTCGATGGCGGTCTCCCTCACCCACCAGTCCGCGTCCTGGGTCGCGGTCTGCACCAGCGACTTCAGCCCCTTCGGGTCCTTCAGGCGCCCGAGCACGGTGACCGCGAATCGACGGATGACGTCCCGGGGATCGGCCAGCAACTGCACGATGTGCGCGGTCAGCCGCTGGCCGCCGAACTCGACCAGCGCGTCCATCACCCGCTCGCGAACCCACCAGTCCTCGTCGCGCAGGACGCCCATCAACTTGGGCCAGAGCTGCTGGTCGGGATCGGGCACGCTGCGGATGATCTCGGTGGCCATGCGCCGGACGTTCACGTCGCGGCTCCGGAGCAGCCAGATCACCGTGCGCGAGACGTCCAGCTTGCCTTCGATCGAAAGCTGCTTGAGGACCTCCGCTGCCCGGTTGCGCACCGGAATCTGCTTGTGCGCGAGGGCCTCGACCAGGGGCGGCAGCACCGCGTCGGTCGCGATCGCCTCGAGGACCCCGAGCACCGCCAGCCGGATGGCGCGCGGCCCCGCCCGCATCTTGCGCTCCAGCGTCGCCATCACGCGGGCCGAGCTGAAACGGCGCAGGCCGTCCACGGCCGCCTTCACCATCCCCACCGTATCGGAGTCGAGGAAGATGCCGACGTACTCGAACCAGTCGTCCTCGGTGGACAGCGCCGAGAAGGAGAGGATGGCCTGGATCACCACCGGCTCCTGCTCCTTTTGCGCGTCGAGCAGCGGGGCCAGCGCCTTGAGCGCCGCGGCGGGGTCCTTCGCCATCAACGCCGCGTTGCCCAGATGCTTCACCGCGTGGAGCTTTTCCGCCGGCGTCCCTACCTGGAGCGCGGCTTGCAGCGCTGGGATCGCCTGGTGCTTCGCGAATCCGACGATGACGTCCAGCGCTTCGACTCGGCCCGCAAAGTTGGGCTCCCCGGCAGCCCGGGTGAGCAGGTCGTACAGGGTGCGCGTACCGCCGAGCTGCTGCAGCGTCCGCGCAACGGTGGCGCGAAGTCCGGTGTCGCTCGAGCGCAGGTGATCGACCAGGCCGGCATGGTCGGTCGGGCTGTTCACCTTGGGCAAGAGCGCCGCCAGGGTGCTGCGCAGCGCGGGCTCCGCCCCTTTCAGCGCTTTCACGAACGGCCCGAACAGGGCCTTGTCCGGGTTCATGTCGATCAGCCGCCCGAACACCACCAGCCGTGCGCGATGCTGGTTGCCATCCGCCGTCTTGGCGGAGACGATGTCGAGGATCTTCAGGAGCTCGGACGCCTCGGGCGCCTCCACCGAATCGATGAAAGCGTCGATCTCGTCGGGATCCTTCCACGACGCAGCCTTGAACTGGTTGAGCAGGTCCTTTCCGGCGATCATCGTCGCTCGCCAGCTTAGCATCGGGGGGCAAATTCGCCTGTTTATCTGCCCGTGTAGGAGGCCGCCCCACCTGTTGGCGGAAGGGCCCCGGTGCGTACATTCATCCAGTGCCGACGGAACTTCTCTACGTCGCGCTGGGCGAATCAACGACGTAGGACTTCAGGTGGCCGACGATGCGTTCGCCGTCAACCTGGAGGAGATCGTGGTCCAACTGCGCAAGCTCGCCGTGCCGATGGCCATCGCCAACATCCCCGATCTGGCGCTGGCGCCGGCGATTGCGCAGCTCGGGCCGCGGTCGATCTACGAGCGGCGCATCGAGCTGTTCAACGAGCACGTCACGGCGACGGCGGCCCGGCACGGCCTGACCCTGGTGGATCTCCATGCCTGGAGCCGCGGCGTGCTGCCGGCGCGCCCGGAGCTGTTCTCGTCCGACGGGTTCCACCCGAGCGCGCTGGGGTACGATGTGTGGGCAGAGCGCATGTTGGCTCCGGCCGTCGCCCTGCTGCGTGAAAGCGTCGGCGCTTCCGCCTGAAACCGCGCCTGAAATGCGGTCACTCCTGTTGCGTAAGGCCTGGAGAAGGCACGCAGGAGGAGATGGCCATGCGATTGCTGAAGAACTGGTTCCCGATTGCGCTCGCGGTTCTGTGGATTGCAATGGCAGCGATGGCCATCGTCGACTTCGCATCCTTCGCGGCAACGACCACGCCCCAGAAGGTCGTGGCGGCGGAGGAAAAACCGCTGCATTCGGCGCGGACCACCATCACCAGGCACGGGCGGGGGCCGCGGAACGCGACGCCGAACTAGCAGGTACCTACGCGCGGCCCCGGAGCTTCGCGAACCACCAGCGCAGGCCGACGAAGAGGAAGCGCCAGTCCTTGAGGAACTCCGGCGGCTTCTTCTCGTACCAGTGACCGACGAACTGGAAGATCCAGCCCACGACGAACAGCGCCAGCGCCCAGCCCCAGAGCCCGTGAGCGGCGAAGCCCGCGATCGCAAGCACCACCGACAGGGCGATCATCGGGATGCCGACGGTATGGCATGCCCGGTTGACCGGGTGCGTGTGACTGGTCGCGTACTCCGCGACCCACTCTTCCGAGGTGCGATGGGCGGGCATGGCGTTCTCTTATCACGCGTCTCATGACCGGACTGCCGGTTGATCGCTCTCAGGTGTAGGCGCTGACCCACCCTGCGGCGCCGGGCCTATGCGGGAAGAGGGGCGAGCTTGGCAAGCGCGGCGTTCTCGTCCACGTGCGCCGCCGTCTTCATGCCTACCAGCGCGCAAGCGATCCCTGGCGTGCTGCGAGCGCACTGCAGTGCTCGCTGCGCGTCGGTCCGCAAGGCCCGGAGGCCTTCCGGCAGAGGCTGCGGAATCTGTTGCGAGAGGCGCCCCTGCAGAATGCTGGCGGAGCCGAAGACCATCAGTCCCGCGGCGCTTGCCGCCTGCAGAAGAGTCGAGCCACCCTGGTTCTGGAAGGTGGCCGCCTCGTCCATCTCCAGATTGAACGGCAGCTGGACGGCGCGGAACCGGTGCTGCTCGCCGGCGACGTCGCGGGCCGCCGCGAGCACCTCCGCGAGCGACAGATACTCCTCGTCATCGGTCTCCAGCCGGTAGCCGTTCCAGGTGGCCGTGCCGTAGCAGCCGATGCGGCCTTCGTTACAGGCGCGCTCGAGCGCCTCGAAGGCCAGGCGCAGGCGCCGGAGGAACTCGGCGCGCGGCACCTCGCCGAGCTGCGTCTCCGGATTGTGGAGGTAGTAGACGTCGATGCACCCGACTCCCAGGTTCAGGCGGCTGCGGTCGATCTGGTCGGAGAGATAGCGCGGGCCCATGGAGTGACACCCGGCGACGATCTCGTCCGCGGTCAGGATGCCGGGCTTGAGGAACGTCTCCTCGACGTACGCCCGCGCGTCGCGCGGTCGCGCGCCGTCGAAAGCCAGGTAGCCGCCCTTTGTACACAGTACGATGCCGTCGCGGCCTTGCCCGCTCTCCCGGACGGCCGCGCCCACGGCGCGCTCGCTGCGCTGGTTGCGGTAGTTGATCGCGGTGTCGACGACGTTCAGCCCGAGTTGCAGCGCGCGACGCACCGAGGCGGCATAGAGCGCGTCGGTCGCCGCGTCGTCCCGGCCGAGGTAGGTCCCGATGCCGAGCGAGGAGAGCCAGACGCCTCCTGCTCCACCGCGGAAATGTCCGGGTGCCGCGGCGCTCGCATCACGGAAGCGCGCGGTGCCTTCGGCAGTGGCGCGGCCAGGAAGCATGAAGCGCGAAAGCCTGCTCCTGTGTGCGGCCCGGATCAACCGCACCGCGGGCCCTCGCGCCAACCTGGCCAGGTGAAGGGCAGTCGACATGGACCAAGGGGGGGCTTGCCAACTCGCTCGGACTTTGCGCAGCATCCCCGGCACCTTCGCGCGCTCACAGGCGAAAGAGGGATGCGACGTTCCGTCGCTGCGACATCCAGCAACCCCCCGCCTGATCCCTCATCGGGTACGTAGCGCGGCTCCGCAGCGTGGCACCACGTGGGAACGGAATGAGTGCACTGTTCAAGCCGTCGTCGAACACCGCCTTTCGCGTCGCGCTGGTCGTGATCGCGGTGGTGCTCGGCGGCGGGCTGGTCGCGGGTCCGATGATCTACGTACGCAGTCCGTTCTTCACGCAACAGGAGGACCCGGTCGATCAGCCGGTGCAGTTCGATCACCGGCACCACGTCGGCGACGAGGGGATCGACTGCCGCTACTGCCACTACCTGGTGGAGAAGTCCCCTTTCGCCGGCGTGCCTCCGACCTCGGTTTGCCTCAACTGCCACGAGCAGATCTGGAACAAGAGCCCGAAGCTCGCGCCAGTGCGCGAGAGCTACTTCGCGGACCGGCCCATCGTCTGGAACAAGGTGAACAAGCTGCCGCACTTCGTCTACTTCAACCACTCCATCCACGTCAGGCAGGGCGTCGGCTGCGTCACCTGTCACGGCCGCATCGATGAGATGCCGCAGGTCGAGAAGGCCCAGCCGTTGAGCATGGGGTGGTGCCTGGAATGCCACCGCCATCCGGAGAGGTTCCTGCGGCCGCGCGACCAGGTCACCAGCATGACCTACAAGCCGAAGGGGGATCAGCTCGCGATCGGCCGGCAGTTGAAAGAGCAGTACCACGTCGACACGCGTACGAGCTGCACGACATGCCACCGCTAAAGTCACTCCCGATCGCCGGCCAGCAGCAGAGGCTGTGGCGCAGCTTGGACGAGCACGCCGCCCCGCCAGCCGCCTCGCGCGAGTTGGGGCCCGAGCCCCCGGCCGACGACGCGACCTCGCGGCGCAGCGTGCTGCAGCTCCTGGGCGCCTCCGCCGCCCTGGCGACCCTGGGCGGCTGCCTCAAGCAGCCGGACGAGAAGATCCTGCCCTACACGAAACAGCCTCCCGAGGTAACGCCGGGAAACCCGCTGCACTACGCGACCGCGAGCGTGATCGACGGCCGGGCCACCGGGCTCCTGGTCACCGCCAGCGAGGGCCGCCCGACGAAGATCGAGGGCAATCCGGAACACCCCTCCAGCCGCGGCGCCCTGGGTCCGTTGGAACAGGCCGAGCTGTTGCGCCTGTACGATCCGCAGCGGTTGAAGGTGGTGCAGCACAAGTCGCAGCCGCGGGCCTTGCGCGACTTCCTGCAGGAGACCGTCTACAACGCCCGCGGGCTGCGCGGCAGGCAGGGCGAGGGGCTGCGCTTCCTGATGGAGCCCAGCTCGTCGCCGCTGATCGGCCAGCTCCGCCAGCGGCTGCTCGATACGTATCCCCGCGCGAAGTTCTCCGCGTGGAGCGCAATCCCGCTGCAGCAGATCCATGACGGCGCGCAGCTTGCGTTCGGGGCCGCGTACGAGACTCGCCTCGATCTGTCCCGGGCCAGCGTCCTGCTCTCGCTCGATTCGGACCTGCTCGCCGCGCTTCCCGGAACGCTGCCGGCCATGGCGGACTGGGCCGCGAAGCGCGATCCCGGGAAGGGCGAGCTGGGCCGGCTCTACGCGGTCGAGTCGAACCTCACCGTCACCGGGATGAACGCGGACCACCGGCTCCGGGTGAAGCCGAGCGAGATCCAGCGCTTCGGGCTCGCGCTGCTCGGGCGGCTGGCCGCGCAGGTCCCCGCGCTCGCGCGGTACGGCGCGCTGGCCCAGCGGTTCACGCTGCCGCCGGAGAGCGCGAAGTTCGCGGATGCGCTGGCCAAGGACCTGGTCAAAGCGGGCCGCGGCGCGCTGGTCTCCGTCGGGCCGCGGCAGCCGCCTGCCTTGCACGCTGCGGCGCATGCCATCAACACCGCGCTGGGAAGCGCCTGTGTCGCTCTGGCGCGCCCCGTGCTGCACGACATGGACGCCGGCCCACGGGCGCTGCAACAGCTGGCCGAGGAGGTTCGTGGCGGGAAGGTGGACACGCTGGTGATCACGGCGTGGAACCCGGTGTACGGCGCGCCGTCCGATCTCAACTTCGGAAAGGCCCTGTCGCTGGTGCCGCACTCGGTCTACCGCTCCCTGTACATGGACGAGACCGCGGACCGCGCCGAGTGGGTGGTCCCGTCCTTGCACCCGCTCGAGAGCTGGGGCGATGCGCGCGCCCACGACGGGACGGTCACGTTCATGCAGCCGCTCATCTCTCCCCTGTATGGTGGCACCACGGAGGTGGAGGTGCTCGCCGCGTTCCTGGGCGAGGGCGACCGGAGCGCCTATACGCAGCTGCGGGAGCTCTGGCGATCGCGTCAGCCGGACGACTTCGAGTTGCGGTGGGAGAAGTGGCTCGGCGCCGGGTTCATCGAGGGCACGGCCACCAAGCCCGAGAGCCCGGCGGTGCGCCACGACCAGATCCTCGCCGCAGCGATGCAGGTCACTCCTTCCGATGCCGCTCCCGCTGGCTTGCAGATCAACATCGTGCCCGATTACCGGGTCTGGGACGGACGGTTCGGGAACGTCGCCTGGCTGCAAGAGCTGCCCGACCCCGTCACCAAGCTGACCTGGGAGAACGCGGCCCTGATGTCCCCGAAGACGGCGCAGAGGCTTGGCGTGTCCCAGGGAGACCAGGTGGATCTGGGCCTGCGGGGCCCGCCCGCGCACGCGCCCGTCGTGATCGAGCCGGGCCACGCCGAAGACTGCATCACGGTCTCCATTGGCTACGGCCGGCGCGGGGAGGGAGAGGCGCTCTGCCGGGGTCTGGGTTTCGACACCAGCGACCTGAGGCACGGCGACGCTCCCTGGTTCGCCCCCGGCCTCACCGTCGCGCGCACCGGACGCAAGATCAAGGTCGCGCAGACGCAGGAGCACCACTCGATGGAAGGCCGGCTGATCGCGGCCTGGACCACCGCGGCCAAGCTGAAGGAGACCAGCGAGCAGCTTGCCGAGCACCGCGGCCCCACGCTCACCGCCTACAAGCCGCAGGAATATCCCGGCCACCGCTGGGGCATGGCCATCGATCTCTCGCGGTGCACCGGCTGCAGCTCCTGCATGATCGCCTGCATCTCCGAGAACAACATCCCGGTGGTCGGCAAGGAGCAGGTGATCCTCAGCCGGGAGATGCACTGGCTGCGCGTCGACCGCTACTTCGTGGGCGACGAGACCTCGAATCCCGGCGTCGTGCTCCAGCCGCTGATGTGCGTGCACTGCGAGTTCGCGCCCTGCGAGTACGTCTGCCCCGTGAACGCGACGGTGCACAGCGACGAGGGCCTGAACGAGATGGTCTACAACCGCTGCATCGGCACGCGGTACTGCTCCAACAACTGCCCGTACAAGGTCCGCCGCTTCAACTTCTTCTCCTACACATCGAGCTACACCAACGTGGAGAAGATGGTGTTCAATCCGGACGTCACCGTCCGCGCCCGCGGGGTGATGGAGAAGTGCACCTACTGCGTGCAACGGATCGAGCGCGCGCGAATCCGGACCCGGGTCGAGGGGCGGACCATCCGGGACGGCGAGATCCTCACCGCCTGCCAGCAGGCGTGCCCGACCGAGGCCATCGTCTTCGGCGATCTCAACGATTCGAAATCCCGGGTCCGCAAGCTGCATGAGGAGGAGCGCCGCTACGACCTGCTCCACGAGCTGGGAACGCGGCCGCGCACGGCCTACCTCGCCCGCGTCACGAACCCGAACCCGGAGCTGGCTTGATGGCGGAAACGGCAAGCGACCTGCGCGCGCAGCTGGAGCCGCCTCCGCTCATCGAGGGCAGGCACGACGACGGCACGCTCAACAAGACGCTGAACGACTTCGTCTGGCGCCGGCCTCCCCGCGGCTGGCTCGTGCTGCTGCTGCTGGGAATGGCCGGCACGGGCGTGCTCTTCACGGCGATCACGATCACCATCGCCCGGGGCATCGGGATGTGGGGCAACAACATCCCGGTGGGGTGGGCCTTCGGGATCATCAACTTCGTCTGGTGGATCGGCATCGGTCACGCGGGGACGCTGATCAGCGCCATCCTCCTCCTCTTCCAGCAGAAGTGGCGCACCAGCATCAACCGCTTCGCGGAGGCCATGACGCTGTTCGCGGTGATGCAGGCGGGCATCTATCCCATCCTGCACACCGGCCGGCCCTGGTTCGCGTACTGGATGATCCCGTACCCGAGCACGAACTCGATCTGGCCCCAGTTCAAGAGTCCCCTGATGTGGGACGTCTTCGCGGTCTCGACGTACTTCACCACCTCGCTGCTCTTCTGGTACATCGGGCTGATCCCTGATCTCGCGTCGCTGCGCGACAGCTCGACCAGCCGGCGCGCGCGCATAGCCTACGGCATCTTCGCGCTGGGCTGGCGGGGCAGCGCGCGGCACTGGCATCACTACAAGATCGCGTACCTGTTGCTGGCCGGCCTGGCCACGCCGCTGGTCCTCTCCGTCCACACCATCGTGTCCTGGGACTTCGCGCTCTCCATCCTGCCGGGATGGCACACCACCATCTTCCCGCCCTATTTCGTGGCCGGCGCCGTCTTCTCCGGCTTCGCCATGGTGCTCACGCTCATGATCCCCGCCCGGCGCTACATGGGCCTCAAGCACGTGATCACCGCCCGGCATCTGGAGGCGATGGCGAAGGTGATGCTTTGCACCGGGCTGATCGTGACCTACGGCTACCTGATGGAGCACTTCGCCGCCTGGTACAGCGGCAATCCGTACGAGCAGTACGTCTTCTTCGTCACCCGCCCGCGCGGTCCCTACGCCTGGGCTTACTTCACCCAGATGTTCTGCAACGTGGTCGTCCCGCAGATGTACTGGTTCAGGTGGGCGCGCCGGAACGTCTGGACACTCTGGATCGGAGCGGTGCTGATCAACGTGGGGATGTGGTTCGAGCGCTTCAACATCATCGTCACCTCGCTGCACCGGGACTTCATCCCTTCCAACTGGGCCATGTACTACCCCACCTGGGTGGACTTCTCGCTGCTCTTCGGGACCATCTGCTTCTTCGGCACCCTGTTCCTGCTCTTCCTCAAGTTCCTCCCCGCCGTCGCGGTGAGCGAGGTGAAGGAGCTGAACCACGAGCTGCACGGGCACCGCGGGCATCCCGGGACCGAGGGAGCGCATCCATGAAGCGCTTCGTGCTCGGAGAGTTCGAGGAACCCTATGCCTGCGTGGACGCCGTGCGGCGGCTGCGCGAGAGCGGCGTGGGCGGGCTCGATGCGTACTCGCCGCATCCCCTGCCCGGCATCGAGGATGCGCTGCTCCTCCCCCGCAGCAAGGTCCCGCTGGTGGCCCTCACCGGCGGCGTGCTGGGCGCGCTCGGCGGATACGCCATGCAGTGGTACCTGAACTCCGTTGCGTACCCCATCACCGTGGGCAACCGGCCCCAGCACGGCTTCTGGACCAACATTCCCATCACCTTCGAGAGCGGAGTGCTGCTCGCGGTGCTCTCGATCTTCTTCGGCTCGATCTTCGGCTTCTTCCAGCTCCCGCGCACCTACCATCCGGTCTTCGAGTCGGAGCGGTTCCGCACGGCCTCGCTCGACAAGTGCTGGGTCAGCGCCGAGACCGAGGACGAGGCTGCCCTGGAGGAGTTGGAGAGGAAGTTTCGCGAAGTGGGCGCGCACAAGGTCCATAGCGTGGCGGAGAGCGTATGAGAAGGGTCCTGCTCCTCGCCCTGCTCTGCGCCGGCTGCGGAGACACGACCATCGTCGATCCGATGGAGCGCCAGCCCAAGTTCCGCGCCTTCGCCGCCAATCCGCTCTACGAGGACGGGCGCGCGATGCGCAACCCGCCCGAGGGCACCGTGCCGCGCGAACGGCCGACGATGCTGCCGGAGATCACCACCGGGCGTGATCGCAACGGGCAGATCGTCAGCAAAATCCCCGTCGCGATCACGTGGGAAGCGATGCTGCGCGGCCGGACCCTGTTCGAGATCCACTGCGGCGTCTGCCACGGACTGCTCGGCGACGGCTATTCGCTGGTGGCGACGCAGATGTCGCTGCGGCCGCCGCCGAACCTGCACCAGCTGAAGAATACCGGGCCTGGACACGTCTTCCAGATAGCGACGGAGGGATACGGCCTGATGCCCTCCTACGCCGCGCAGCTGACGCCGCACGAGCGGTGGGCGGTGGTCGCCTATCTGCAAGCGCTCCTGCGCAGCCAGAAGGCGACGCTGGCGGATGCGCCGCCGGACATCCAGCAGAAGCTGCGCGCGGAGGCAGGGCAATGAGCGAGGCACGGCCACTTCCCGGCGTGGACCTGCCGGCGCGCTATCCGATCAGCCGCAGGCTGCTGTTGGGGACTACAGTATCGGGTGCAGCAGGCCTTCTGCTGACGTTAGTCGGGATGTTGGTTTCCCCCAGGCCCGCGCTGCTCGCGTACCTGGTCGCCTACGTCTACTGGCTCGGTCTGGCCATCGGCGCGGTCACGCTGGTGCTCGCGCACCACACCACCGGGGCGAAGTGGCACGTCAGCCTGCGGCGCTTCAACGAGACCGCCGGGGCGGTGATCCCGCTCTTCCTGGTGCTCTTCATCCCGCTCCTGCTCGGCGCAAAGCACGTCTGGTTCTGGGTCGCGCCGCACGAGCCGGTCTCCAAGGAGATGCACGAGCTGCTCGAGCACAAGCGCCCATACCTGAACCTCGGGTTCTTCGCGGTGCGCGCGGTGATCTACTTCGCCTGCTGGACGATCTTTGCCTGGCTCTTGCGCGCCTGGTCCCTGCGCCAGGACGAGACGGGCGACCTGTCCCTGACTGTGCGGATGCGGCGAGCGTCGCCGGCGGGGATGGTGCTGTTCATCCTCACCTTCACGTTCGCCTCGTTCGACTGGCTGATGTCGCTGCAGCCCACCTGGTACTCGACCATCTTCGGCCTGTACGTCTACGCGGGCGCCTTCGTGGCCTCGCTCGCCGCGCTGGCCCTGATCGTCACCGGGGTCCGCTCGAGCGGATCGCCGCTCGCCGCGGTGATCTCCGAGGACCAGCAGCACAACGTCGGCAAGCTGCTCTTCGCCTTCACCGCCTTCTGGGCCTACATGGCCTTCTCCCAGTACATGCTCATCTGGGCCGGGAACCTCCCCGAGGAGGTGCAATGGATCGTGGTGCGCAGCCGCGGCGTGTGGCGGCCGGTGGGCATCTTGATCCTGCTGGGGCACTTCGTGCTGCCGTTCTTCGTGCTGCTCTCGCGCGACGTGAAGCGGAGCGCACCGGCCCTGGCCGCGGTGGCCGCGTGGATGCTGGTCATCCACTACGTCGACGTCTACTGGGTGGTGATGCCGGCGGCGGAGGCTTCACGCCTGGGGCTCCACTGGACCCATTTCACCGCCTTCGTCGGCATCGGGGGGATCTCGGTCGCTTGCGCGCTTGTGCTCTTCCACGCCGCGCGGCCCATTCCAGTGGGCGACCCCTTCCTCGAAGACTCGCTGAGATACGTGCAGCCATGAGCCACGAATCGCCCCAATCCCTGGAGCACCTCCCACCGCCACCCGCGCAGGCGGAGGAAGGGATCCGCTGGTTTGCGGTCATCGGCGTCGGGATCGCTTCGCTGCTCGTCTTCGCCATCGCCACGTTCGTCGCCTACCGGTACATGAATCTCCAAGAAAAGGCGCTGCAGCCGCTGGGCCCGGACCCGGTGCCCGCGATCATTACGTCGGGCCAGCCCGAGATCGGCATCGTCGATCAGGTGCCCTTCGACATGAACCGGAGCGCGCAGGTGTACCGGATGGAAAGCCTGGAGAGGCTTTCCAGCTGGGGTTGGGTGGACCGCGGGCAGGGCCTCATCCACATGCCCATCGATCGCGCGATGGAGCTGGTCGTGGAGCAGCAGAAGGAGCAGAAGAAGTGATCCCCGCGCTGGTACTGCTGGCACAGGTGGCGACGGCGCAGGACGCGCCCGTGGACGTGGTGGAGCGCCTGGGTGAGCGGGTCGCCAGCGCGCCGTTCATGGACAGCGAGTCCCACCGGGTGCAGCTGCGCGACCTGGTCGCGCGCGACAAACCGGTGGTCCTCACGCTGATCTACTTCGACTGCCCGATGCTCTGCAGCCTGGTGCAGAAGGGCGTAATCAAGGCTCTGAACGAGAGCGGCTTGCGCCTCGGGGAGGACTACTACGGGCTCACCGTCAGCTTCTCGCCGAAGGACACCGTTCCCGAGGCACGGCTGCGGCAGGGCGGGTATCTGCAGACGCTCTGGAACGCCGGCAAGGCGCATCCGGCGCACTGGCCCTACCTGGTCGGCGGGGACACCTCGATCCGGACGCTCGCGGAATCCCTCGGGTTCCGCTACCGCCTGGACAAGGAGACCGGGCAGTACGAGCACCCGGCGGTGAGCATGGTGCTCAGCCCCGACGGGCGGATTTCCCGCTACCTGTACGGGGTGGATTTCCCCGCGCGCGACTTGCGTCTCGCGGTCGTGGAGGCGTCGCAGGGCAAGGTGGGCACCACCCTCGACCGCGTGATCCTGCGCTGCTTCAAATACGATCCCGCCTCGCGCAAGTACCACGTCTACGTGATGGGTGTGCTGCGCTACGGCGCCGGGTTCTTCGCCACAGGGCTGGTGGCGCTCCTGGGCGCGCTCTGGTGGCGCGAGATCAAGAAGAAGGGGAAGGCGGCATGAACGAGGTCCTCCGCCGGCTGCTCTTCTTGCCCGAACAGGCGTCGACGTTCGCGCGCGACTTCGACCAGCTGCACTACTTCGTCATCCTCACCACCTTCGTGATGTCCACCGCGGTGGGCCTCACTGCCGTCTTCTTCTTCGTCCGCTACCGCCGGCGGTCGGAGACCCAGACCACCCCGCACATCGAGCCAAAGACGTGGTTGGAGGCGCTGTTCGTCACCGTCCCGCTGATCTTCTTCCTGGCCTGGTTCTTCCTCGGTTACCGCGAGTTCGTGCGCCAGACCACGCCGCCCATCGACTCGATGGACGTGTACGTGATGGGCAAGAAGTGGATGTGGAAGTTCGCTTATCCCGACGGGCCCAACGCGATCAACGTGCTGCGGGTGCCCGCCGGCCAGAACGTGCGCCTGCTGATGACCTCGCGCGACGTGATCCACTCCTTCTTCGTTCCGGAGTTCCGGGTGAAGGCGGACGTCCTTCCGGGCCGGTACACGCAGCTCTGGTTCAACGCCACCACTCCCGGGCGTTACCAGATCCTCTGCGCGGAATACTGCGGCGCCGGCCACTCCATCATGCGCGGCGAGGTGATCGTGCTCCGGCCCCAGGACTACGAGGACTGGCTGGCATTCCAGAAGCGCGGCCTGGCGGAAAAGCAGGACGGTCAGCCCACCGCTCTCGACTTTGCGCCGCCACTCGGCAACCTGGTCGACCAGGGCCGCCGCATTGCCGCCGACCAGGGCTGCCTGAAGTGCCACACGACCGACGGAACCCGGCACATCGGCCCCACCTGGCTCGATCTCTACCATCGCCGCGAGAAGCTCAGCGACGGTAGCGTGGTCGACGTCGACGAGGCTTACCTGACCGAGTCGATGATGGATCCCGCCGCCAAGGTGGTCGCCGGGTTCCAGCCGGTGATGCCCAGCTTCCAGGGCAAGCTGGCGGGGCCCGAGGTCGCCGCCCTGGTCGAATACATCAAGTCGCTGCAGACCGACGCGGTCCGCACCGGACCGTCGCAAGGACCTTCTTATGCGCCTATCCGAGGCCGATAGCCACGCCCTGGCCGGCGCGACCGCCGCGCCGACCTATCTCCACGACGGCACGACGGTGATGTCGTGGCTGAATACGCGCGACCACAAGCGAGTGGGGGTGATGTTTCTCGTCTCGGTGATTTTCTTCTTCTTGATCGGAGGCATCTTCGCGCTGCTCCTCCGCTTCAAGCTGCTGGAGCCGGGCCCCTTCTTCGTCGAGGCCATCGGGTACAACCGCCTGTTCACGCTGCATGGCATCGTGATGATCTTCCTCTTTCTCATCCCATCCATTCCCTCGGCCTTCGGCAACTTCGTGCTGCCGCTGATGCTGGGCACGCGCGACGTCGCCTTCCCACGGCTCAATCTCGCCTCCTTCTACCTGTACCTGGCCGGCGCGGTCCTGGCGATCTGGGCCATGGTCCACGGCGGCACCGACACCGGGTGGACCTTCTACACCCCCTATTCCAGCACCACGGCAACGGAGGTCTTTCCGGTGCTGATCGCGGTCTTCATCCTCGGCTTCTCCTCGATCCTGACGGGGCTCAACTTCATCGTCACCGTGCACACGCTGCGCGCCCCAGGGCTCAACTGGATGAGGCTGCCCCTCTTCGTCTGGGGCATCTACGGGACGTCGGTCATCCAGGTGCTGGCGACGCCGGTGCTGGGCATCACGGTCCTGGTCGTGGCAGTGGAACGCGTCGGCGGCTTCGGCCTCTTCGATCCGGCGCGCGGCGGCGACCCGGTGCTCTTCCAGCACATGTTCTGGTTCTACTCGCACCCGGCGGTCTACATCATGATCCTGCCTGCCATGGGCGTGATCTCCGAGACGGTTTGCGCCTTCTCGCGCAAGAACCCGTTCGGCTACAAGGCCATCGCCATGAGCTCCCTGGGGATTGCTTTCGTGGGGTTCTTCACCTGGGGCCACCACATGTTCGTCGCCGGCCAGAGCACCTTCAACGCGGGCGCGTTCGGCATCCTCTCCATGTTCGTAGGCGTCTTCACCGCCATCAAGGTCTTCAACTGGGTGGGCACGATGTACCGAGGCGCCATCTCCTTCAAGACGCCGTTCGCGTACATCTGCGGGTTCCTCTACTTCCTCGTCTTCGGCGGGATGACCGGCGTCGCGCTCGCCACCACCTCGCTGGACATCCATTGGCACGACACCTATTTCGTGGTGGCGCACTTCCACTTCATCATGGTGGGCGCCTCGGTGATGGGGTTCCTCGCCGCGCTCCACTACTGGTTCCCGAAGATGTTCGGAAAGATGTACCCCGAGGGATGGGGCCTGGTGGCCGCGTCGCTGATCATCCTCGGATTCAACGCCACCTTCATCCCGCAGTTCCTGCTCGGCAACTTCGGCATGCCGCGCCGCTACTACCAGTATCCGGAGCACTTCCAGGCGCTGCACGTCGCCTCCACCGCCGGCGCGACGCTCCTGGGGTTCGGGTTTTTGATCATCTTCATCTACCTGGTCATCGCCCTGAAGTGGGGCGGCCGGTCGGAGTCGAACCCCTGGCGCAGCAAGGGCTTCGAGTGGCTGACGGCGTCGCCGCCGCCGACGCACAACTTCGACGAGATCCCCACCATCACCCAGATGCCCCACGACTACCGCACGCACGAGCCTTCCGGAGTCATCCGTGGCTCATAGGAGAGTGGATGCACTCTAACGCCGGCCTGCCGCCCGGGATCCTGGGCCATCACTTCTCGTCGCTTGCGCGGCAGAACGAGGCGATGCGGCTGGGGATGTGGCTGTTCCTGGCCACGGAGGTCCTGCTCTTCGCCGGCCTGTTCACCGGCTACACCGTCTACCGGTTCCAGTTCCCGGAAGCCTTCGCGGAATGCAGCCGTCACCTGGAGCTGACGCTCGGGACGGTGAACACACTGGTGCTCATCACCTCCAGCCTGACGGTCGCGCTGGCCATCCACTACGCGCGCACCGACCAGCCCCGCGCGGCCGCGATCTGCCTGGTGATCACGTTGCTCTTCGCGCTTTCGTTCCTCGGCATCAAGGCTGTCGAGTACGCCGAGCACTTCCACGAGAGGTCGCTTCCCGGCAAGTACTACGCCTACGAGGCCGTGAAGATCCCGGGCGCGGCGATGTTCTTCTCGGTCTACTTCCTGATGACCGGGCTACACGGGCTCCATGTGATCGCGGGCATGAGCGTCCTCTCCTGGATCCTCCGGCGGACGCTGCAGGGCCGCTACTCGTCGCAGTACTACACGGGCCTCGAATTGGGCGGCCTGTACTGGCACCTGGTGGACCTGATCTGGATCTTCCTCTACCCGCTGCTGTACCTGATCTGAGGAGTCGCACGTGAGCGAGAGCGGACCGAGCGGTCGTCCCACCCAGGCGCTTCATCCCGACGACCGGGACGACCAGCACGCCCACTCGGCGGTGCCCTACTTCGCGGTCTGGATCGCGCTGCTCTTCTTCACCGCGCTGACCTACATGACCGGCAAGCAACACCTCGGCACCTGGGCGCTGGCGATCGCGCTGACCATCGCCTGCACCAAGAGCGCGCTGGTGGCGCTGATCTTCATGCACCTGAAGGACTCGTCCGGCACCACCCGGCTGGTGTTCGTGACCTCGCTCGTCTTCGTGGCCCTGCTGCTGTTCTTCACGGTCTCCGACGTGGCCACCCGGTTCCGGCCCGCTACCCCGGCCGGGGCGCCGTTCGGGACGGAGCGGTCGCAGCCGGAAGGGTTGCTCGAGCACGAATTGCCCGAGTAGGTCAGGGGCGCTTGCCCTGGTCCTCCGCGGAGACCTTTCCGAGATTGTCCCTGCGCCCGCGATCGTCGGAGGCGTTTCCCAACGCGAAGCGGCGCTCCGCTTCGGCGAAGTCGCGCAGGACTTCTTCGGCCGACTCGTACCGATCCTTCGGCAACGCCTTGAGGAAGTTGATCGCTTCCACGGGCGCCTCGTTGTCCTCCGCCGTCGCCACCAGCTCGTCGCGCGACGTCGGGTACTCGACCTGCTGGATGTGCCAAGCCGGGCTGCGCCTCGGATCCTCTCCGATTCCTCTCGCCATGTCCGAGAACGTACGGCCGGTGCGGAAGAGCGGCTCGCCCCTCTGTACTCCGCAGAGGCAGGCGCTACCCCCGTGCGAATCGGAATGAAGACCTCGAGCGGCCAGCCTGAGCAGAGGGGGTAGCAGCCTGCCCCACACGAAGTCCCTTTCCGCCCACCCTGCACCGGTGCGTAACTTCCGCCGGTGCAGCCTCCTTTGACTCCTCGTGAACCACAGCTCCTTCGTTCAGTCCGGGAAGCGGCGCAGCGTGCCGGCAGCAGGGAAGACGCCCTTCGCGCGGCGCTGCAGCGCATCTGCGCCGCGGCTGGGTGGCAAGCGGCCCGAGTGGAATTCGCGCACGAAGGAGAAAACCTCACCGCTCGCAGCGTCTGGCACCTGGAGACCCCTGAGCGCCTGCCCGATCTCCGCCGCGTCGCGGAGCGCAGGAGAGGCGGGCGCGGCGGACGTCTCGCCGGCAAGGTGCTGCGCGACGGCGCTCCGCAGTGGCGTCCCGACGCCGAGGATGGAGCGGGGTCGGTGTTCGCCTTTCCCGCGGTGGCGCGTGAGCGGACGGTGGCCGCGGTGGAGTTCTTTTCGAACGCGCTGGAACCGCCGGACGACGCGCTGCTCTCAGGCATCTCCCGCGCCTGCGCGGAGCTCGGGCGCGTGATCGAGCAGAAGCCCGCGGAGGAGATGCTGCGCAAGGTGGAGCGCGGGTATCGCGACCTGTTCGAGAGCGTCTCGGAAGCCCTGATCGTGGTCGATCCGCGCACGGGCATCGTCCAGGACGCCAATCCGCGCGCGAGCGAGGTATTTGCCTTACCTCGCGAGCGGATGCTGGGAACGTCGGTCCACGGGCTCTGGTCCGACGCGGGAGTGGCGCGCGCGGCGATCGCGCGGGGGCGCCGCTTCGAAACGGTGCTGCGGCGCGGAAACGTGGAGGTCGTTCTGGAGGTGAGCGCGAGCCCGGTGCTGTACCACGGCGAGCAGGGCACGCTGCTCCTGACCCGCGAGGTGACGCAGCGGGTGCGCGTGCTCGATGCCCTGCGCGCTTCCGAGGAGCGCTACCGGATCCTCTTCGAGAACAACCCGCAGCCGATGTGGGTGGAGGATGCGGAGACCGGCGCCTTCCTCGCCGTGAACGAGGCCGCAGTGCGCCACTACGGCTGGGAGCGCGAGAAGTTCCTCACCCTCCGTTCGGCGGACCTGCGGCTCGATCCCGGCGCCGCCGCCGAGCAGCGCGCGGGATCGCCGGCCGTGGAACGCCACCGCACCGCCTCCGGAGAAGCGCACGACCTGGAGCTCTCCGTCCACGAGGTGGTCTTCGAGAGCCGCCGCGCGCTGCTGGTCGCTGCCACCGACGTGACGGCCCGCCGCAAGGCGCAGGCGCGGCTGCTGCAGGCGGCCTTCTACGACCCGCTCACCGGCCTGCCCAACCGCGCGCTGTTCAAGGACCGCCTGGAGATCGCCTTCGCGCGTGCCAAGGGACGCGAGGCGGCCCGCTTCGCGGTCTTCTTCCTCGATCTGGACCGGTTCAAGCTGGTCAACGACAGCCTCGGCCACCGCGCAGGCGACGAGCTCCTGGTGCAGATCGCACGGCGATTGGAGAGCTGCCGGCGCGCCGGCGACACGGTGGCGCGCCTGGGCGGGGACGAGTTCACGCTGCTCGTGGAAGGGGTCGCGACCGACGAGGAGGCCATCGCTGTCGCGGAGCGCGTCCACCGCTCGCTGATCCCCCCCTACATGATCGAAGGGCACGAGGTCTTCGCCGGCGCCTCCATCGGCATCGCGCTCGGCGGTCCCGCTACCGAGCGGGTCGAACACCTTCTGCGAGACGCGGACACCGCGATGTACCGGGCCAAGGTGCGCGGCTGCCGGCACGCGGTCTTCGACTCCTCGATGCACGAGCGCGCGATGGCGGCGCTGCGGATCGAGAACGAGCTGCGGCGCGCCCTGGAGCGGGGCGAGCTGCGCGTGCACTACCAGCCCATCGTCGAGCTCTCCAGCAGCAAGATCCTCGGCGTGGAGGCCCTGGTGCGCTGGGAACACCGGGAGCGCGGGCTGGTGCCGCCTAGCGAATTCATCCCGCTCGCGGAAGAAACCGGCCTGGTGGTGCCGCTCGGCCACTGGGTGCTGGACGAGGCCTGCAGGGCGCTCTCGACGCTGCCGGAGCAGATCACGCTCTCGGTCAACTTGTCGGGGCGGCAGCTCCTGCAGCCGGAGTTCTGCAGCGAGCTGAAGGAGATGCTGGCCCGTTGCCGCATCGACCCTTCGCGCCTGCGGCTGGAGCTGACCGAGAGCATGCTGATCGGCAACGGGGCGGCGGCGATCGCGGCCCTGACACAGCTCCGCGGCACCGGAGTGCGGCTCTGCATCGACGATTTCGGCACCGGCTACTCCTCGCTCAGCTATTTGCACGAGCTGCCCATCGACTCGCTCAAGATCGATCGCTCCTTCGTCGGCGCCATGGGCGACGACGAACGCAAGATCAAGATCGTGCAGAGCATCCTCGTGCTGGGAAAGGCGCTCGGCATCGACGTGGTCGCCGAAGGGGTGGAGACGCAGGAGCAGGTGGATGTGCTGCGCAGGCTCGGTTGCGAGCGGGCGCAGGGATACTTCTTCGCGCGCCCGGTCCCGCTCGAGCAGCTCAGCTTGAGCTGAGCAGGTTACTTCGTCTCGCCGGTCCCCCCGACCACCTGCTTGGCGTACCCCGGCTGAATCTTCCCGTCGGGCTCCACGCCGTTGATCAGCGCGACCTGCTCCGGCTTGATCGACGACGGGTAGCGCGAATTGAACTCGCTCACCGTCATCGGCTGATCGATCTTCACGATCTTGAGGCGCGCCGGCTTGACCCCCAGCACGCTCGGGTCGGACAGCTCGCTGAAGGTCCCCATCGAGTCCAGGAAGGTGTTCCCGTATTCCGAGAGACCACCTTGCTTGGTGTACCCGATCAGCATGTAGGTGCTTCCCTGGAAGGGAACGAAGGCCATCACGCCCTCGACGTTGCCCTGCTGCGTCTGCGCGACGAACGTCCGCGCCACCTTCGCGCCCCGCACGGTCGCGGGCTGCCCGGCCTGGATCCCCTGCTGCGAGAAGACCTTCTGCGCCGCTTCTTCGGGAGACAGCTTTCCGGCGGACTGGAGCTGGATGATCGCGTCCTGCTTGGGGCTCGCCGCCGCCACCGCCTGGGCCGTGTTCTGGTGCTGCCAACCGGAAGGGACCTTCCACTGGAACTTCAGCTCCGGGTGATAGAAGGTGTCGCCTTTGAAGAAGCCCTGGCGCGGATCCTCGCCGAACGGGATTCCGTCGATCATCTTGAGGTACTTCTCGCGATCGACCTTCATCCCCTGCGTGGGGCCCTTCACCTCGGTCTTCAGGCGCTTCTCCGTCTCCGCCAGGCGGTTGCCGGGATCGGGGTGCGTCTGCAGCCACTCCGGTGTCTTGCCGCCGCCACCCTGCTTGGAGACGCGATCGAGCATCTCGAAGAGCGGGATCATCTGGGACGGGTCGTAGCCGACCTTCGTCATGTACCGGAATCCCAGCGCATCGGCCTGCGTCTCGTCATCGCGCGAGTACTTGAGGAAGAGGACTTGCAGGCCGACGCTGGCGGCCTGCGCGGCCGAGGCCACCACGGGCGAGAGGACCGAGCCGAGCCCGAGCCCGAGCTGCGCGACCTGCGCCTTGCTCATCTGATTTGCCGAGTGCCGCGCCGTCACGTGGCCGGTCTCGTGCCCGAGCACGGCCGCCATCTGGGCCTCGCTGTTCAGGTGACCGAGGATGCCGCGGGTGATGAAGATGGGGCCGCCGGGCAGCGCGAAGGCGTTGACGCTCGAGTCATCGATGATCTCGTACGAATAGGGCAGGTTCGGGCGGTCGCTGTGCGCGGCCAGGTTCTTGCCCACGCTTTCGACGTACGAATTGAGCTCCTGCTTTTCCTTGTAGACGCCGTACGCCTGCTCGGCTTCCACCTTCGCTTGCTTCCCCAGCTCGATCTCTTGCGACTCGGAGACCAGATTGAGTTGCATCTTTCCGGTCGCTGGATTGCGAACGCAGGCGATGAGGGCAACGGCGAGGAGCGGAAGGAAGGTGCGCATCGAAGCAAGGTAGGGCGGCGGGAGAGCGACCGCCAAGGTTGAGTGTTCACAAGTTTGACTTGGCGACGTTGGGGGTATTCCAGACATTCGAGACATGGCGCTCACTTGATGTTTCGGCGTGCAGGCGTTCGAGCGGCGTCGAAGGAGCGGACCGCACTTTGCACAGGATGTGTCGGAGGGTTGCGCTCACCATCGCGCTGCTGTCGCTCCCGGTGGGGGCAGCGCAACGTCTGCGCTCGTTCCAGGTCAAAGCGGTGGTGGTGCGGTCCGCGCGAGTCCAGACCGCATCCGCGGTTCCCGGATCGTTGCGCCTCGAGCTCAAAGGTTCGAATGCCGTCACCGTGCAGGTCGACTCCGCGCCCCCGCAGCTGGTGGCCGGAGCCGGGCTGCCTCTGCCGCCCGGCACCGCGATGGTGACGGTGCACTACTGAGTCAAAGGAGTAGTCCACGCCCACCCGGGTTGCTTTTGCAATCCCGGGTGGGCTAGCCCCGGCCACCGGAGGTGGCTTAGGGGCTATGCTTGAGCGCGATCATTGCGAAGTTGGGTTATGAAACACGTTTAGGCGGTGAGCGTGTCCTTCTGGCGCGAGATGTCCAAAGGCGAGCAGGCCACCTTCCGCGCCTGCTTCGGGGGCTGGGCGCTCGACGGGATGGACTTCCAGCTCTACAGCTTCGTCATTCCGACGCTGATCGCCGGCTGGCACCTTACCAAGGCCCAGGCCGGCACGCTCCAGACCACCACGCTGCTCGCCTCGGCGGTGGGCGGATGGCTGGCGGGGGTGATCGCCGATCGCATCGGACGCGTGCGGACGCTGCAGATCACCATCCTCTGGTTCGCGTTGTTCACCGGTCTCTGCGGCCTGGCCCAGAGCTACGGCCAGCTGCTGGCCGCGCGGGGGCTGATGGGTCTCGGCTTTGGCGGCGAGTGGGCTGCGGGCGCGGTGCTGATGGGCGAGGTGATCTCCGCCCGGCACCGGGGAAAGGCGGTGGGCGCGGTGCAAAGCGGGTGGGCGCTGGGATGGGGCGCCGCCGCCATCCTGTTCACGGTGACCTTCAGCCTCCTCGACGAGCAGACGGCCTGGCGCGTCCTCTTCCTCGCCGGCCTTCTGCCCTCCTTGCTGGTGCTCTACATCCGCCGCAACGTGGAAGAACCGGCAGTGTTCCGCGCGGCGCAGCAAAGCGGTGACCGCGGCCGCTTCTGGGAGATCTTCGCGCCGGACATCGCGCTCACCACCGCGCTCGCCGCGCTGCTCGCCACCGGCGCGCAGGGCGGGTACTACGCCATCACGACCTGGCTCCCAACATATCTGAAGACCGTGCGCGGGCTGTCGGTGCTCAACACTGGCGGGTACCTCGGCGTCGTGATCGCGGGCTCGTTCTGCGGATACCTGGTCAGCGCCTGGCTCTCGGACGAGCTGGGGCGCAAAAAGAACTTCTACCTGTTCTCGCTCTGTTCGATGGTCACGGTGCTCGTCTATACCCTGGCGCCCATCAGCGATCGCGCCATGCTGCTGCTCGGGTTTCCCCTGGGCTTCTTCGCCAGCGGGATCTTCAGCGGAATGGGAGCCTTCTTCACCGAGCTGTTCCCGACGCGCATCCGCGGCTCCGGCCAGGGCTTCAGCTACAACTTCGGCCGCGGTTTGGGCGCGCTGTTTCCGACCGTGATCGGGTTCCTGTCGGCAACGATGCCGCTCGGCCGCGCCATCGGCATCTTCGCCGCGTCCGCGTACGCGCTGCTCTTCGTCGCGGCCGTGCTGCTTCCGGAGACGCGCGGCCGGGAGCTGGCCGCGGTTGCCTGAGCTGCGCAAGCTGTGTGAAGGCGCGGCGCTGCTTTCGCTGCGCAACGAGGACGCACTCGATCTCGCCGCCGCGCTGGCGGATGATCCTCCCGAAGGCTTCCTCGACGCGGTCCCCGGCGCCCGGACGCTCCTGCTGCTCTACGATCCGGACGTCCTCGATCCCGCACGAGTGGACCTCTCGCGGCGATCGCGGCGACCCGCGGCGCGCGTCGTGCGGCTGCAGGCCTGCTACGACGGCGCGGATCTGGACGATGTTGCCCGTGAGCTCGGCGTGACGCGGGAGGAGGTGGTCCGGCGGCACGCCGAGGCGGACCATGTCGTCTCGTTCCTCGGCTTCGCTCCGGGGTTCGCGTACATGACAGGCGGGTTTGCTCTTCCCCGGCTGCGGACGCCGCGGGTGCGGGTGCCCGCCGGCAGCCTCGCGGTCGCCGACGGCTATACCGGAATCTATCCGGCGGCGACGCCCGGAGGATGGCGCCTGCTCGGCCGCGTCGCCGCCCGCATGTTCGAGCCCGGCGCGAATCCGCCGGCGCTGCTGCGACCCGGCGACCGCGTGATCTTCGAGCCCGTCGGCCGGCTCGAGGAGCAACCGGCGCGCACCCCCGTGGGGAGCCCTTCCGGGCCGCCTCTGCTGCGCGTGCTCGCGCCGGGCGCATTCACCAGCGTGCAGGGCGGCCCGCGCTACGGGCTCGCGTCGTCTGGAGTTCCCGCCGGCGGCGCGATGGACGTCGCCGCCCTCGCGGCGGCGAATCACGCGGCCGGAAACGCGCCCCTTGCGGCGGCGCTGGAGATCACCCTCGCGGGGCCGGAGTTGGAAGCGCTGCAGGACGTCCGCGTTGCGCTGGGAACGGAGATGCAACTGCTCGCGCGCGGGCAGCGCTTGCGGACGGGCCCCGTGCGGCGCGGCGTACGCGCTTACCTGGCGGTGGAAGGCGGACTCTCGCAGCCTCTCCCTGGCGAACCGGTGCGCGCGCTTGGACCTGGCGACACGCTGCATCGCGCTTCGGGTCCGGGGCCTCCCGGTCCGCGACCACCCGCTGCGCCCCTGCGCTGGGGCGAACCGCTGATCGAGGTTCGGGCACATCGCGGCCCGCAGTGGGACTTCTTCGCCAGCCCGGAGGACCTCTTCGACCGGGAGTACCGCGTCTCGCCCAGCAGCGACCGGCGGGGGCTGCGGCTCCAGGGCCCGGCGCTCGCGCTCGCGCGGCGGTCCGACATCCCGCCCGAAGGCACGGCCCCAGGCGCGGTCCAGGTGCCCGGAGACGGGCTGCCCATCGTGCTGGGACCGGACCGACCGGTGACCGGCGGATATGCGAAGATCGCCACCGTGGTCCCCGCGGACTTTCCTCTGCTCGCGCAGGCACGCCCCGGCACGGCGGTCCGTTTCGTGGAGCAACCATGGACTTGAACGCGGACCTCGGCGAGGGAATGGACGATGGTCCCATCCTGCCCTTCCTCACCAGCGCCAACGTCGCCTGTGGGCTCCACGCCGGTGGACCGACCACCATGGACCGCACGGTTGCGCAGGCGCTTGCGCGCGGAGTGCGGATCGGCGCGCATCCGGGATATCCCGACCGTGAGAACTTCGGGCGGACCGCGATGGACATGCCGCTCGAGGAAGTCCGCGCGCTCGTCCTCTACCAGCTCGGAGCGTTGGACGCCTTCATCCGCGCGCGGGGCGGCCGTCTCTCCCACGTGAAGGCGCACGGCGCGCTCTACAACCGCGCGGCGAAGGACGCACCGCTCGCCCACGCGATCGCCGAGGCGGTGCGCGCGTACCGCGGCGATCTGGTCCTGGTGGGGCTCGCGGGTTCCGTGCAGCTGAGCGAAGCGCGCGCGCTCGGATTGCGCGCCGTGGGAGAGGCGTTCGCGGACCGCCGTTACCTCCCCGACGGGTCCTTGATGCCGCGCTCCGAGCCGGGCTCGGTGCTGCACGAGGGCGCCGAAGCCGCGGAGCAGGCGCTCCGCATCGCCAAGGACGGGTTCGTCGTCGCGGCCGACGGTTCGCGCGTGCGGGTGGACGCGGAGACGCTCTGTCTGCACGGCGACACGGCCGGGGCGGTGGAGATGGCGCGCGCCGTGCGGGAGCGGCTCGAATCGGCCGGGGTTGGAATCGCGCCGCTCTGACCCCGACCCGGCAAAACCCTCCGCGGGCGCGTGCATCTGAAGCCCATGATCGCCGCCTATTACGAAAAGAAGGGTAGCGCCCGGCAAGTCCTCGTAGTGGCCGACGTGCCGGACCCGGAGCCGGGTCCCGGCGAGGTGCGGGTGCGGATCGCGGTGTCGGCCGTGAATCCCACTGACACCAAGGCGCGCAACGGCTTCAAGGGAAATATGGCGATGCCGTTCCCGCGGGTGATTCCACATCAGGACGGCGCGGGGACCATCGACCGCGTCGGTTCTGGAGTCTCCCGGGAGCGCGTCGGCGAGCGGGTCTGGCTCTACGAGGCGCAGTGGCAGAGACCCTACGGGACAGCCGCTCGGTACGCCACCGTGCCACAGGAACAGGCGGTGCCGCTGCCCGACGGCGTCTCCTTCGAGGAGGGCGCCTGCCTCGGGATCCCTGCCATCAGTGCCCATGCCTGCCTCTTCTCGGACGGCGATATCGCAGACAAGACGGTCCTGGTGGCTGGGGGGACGGGCGCGGTCGGCTTCTACGCGCTGCAGCTTGCGCACCTGGCGGGGGCGCGCGTCCTCGTCACGGTGGGGTCTCCCGCGCAGGAGCTGGCGGTGCGCGCCGCGGGAGTCGAAGACGTGCTCGACCGCCGCATCTCAGGCCTGAACCAGCGCATTCTCAGGCTGACCGGCGGGCGTGGCGTGGACCACATCGTCGAAGTCGCGTTCGGCGCCAATCTGCCTCTGGATGCGGAGGTGCTGGCGCCGGGCGGCGTGATTGCGTCCTTCGCGTCCGACGCGGATCTCGAGCCGCTGCTGCCGTTCCGGAAGCTGCTGCTCAAGAACGCCACCCTGCGGTTCGTGCTGGTCTACCTGGTCTCGGCCGAGGCGCATCGCCAGGCAGTCGCCGATCTCACGGGTCACCTGCGTCAACGCCGGCTGCGGCACTCGATCGCGCTCCGGTTCCCGCTCTCGGAGATCGCCGCGGCCCACGAGGCCATGGAGGCAGGTCACCTGAACGGGAAGGTGATCATAACCCTCTAGACGCCCCTCCCCGGCGGCCTCCAGTCCGGGTAGTCTACGCCTCATGGACTTCTACTATGGGCGGATGTCCGGCAACTCCGCGCGGGCGGCGCTCGGCCTCGCTGAGGCCGGCGCCAGGTACGAGCCCCATCTGCTGGACGTGGGTCGCGGGGACAACCGCGCGCCCGCGTACCTGGCCGTCAACCCGATGGGGAAGATCCCCGCGCTGGTCGACGGCAAGCTGCGGCTCTGGGAATCCAACGCGATCAACTGGTACGTGGCGGAGAAGCTCCCGCAGTCCCGGCTGCTCCCACAGTCGATCGAGGGCCGCGCCTCCGTGCAGCGCTGGCTTTTCTTCCAGGCGGCGCACGTGACGCCGGCTTGCATCCCCGTGTTCCGCGCAACCAACGCGCGCGCGCAGGAGTTCTGGAAGACGAAAGGCGATCCCCAGGCTGCCGAGGCCGGCCGCAAGGAGCTCGCGCGCTACCTGCCGGTGATCGAGGCCGGCCTGGCGGAGTCCGACTGGCTTGCCGGCGAGTTCTCGCTGGCGGACATCGCCTACGTGCCACACCTGACGCTGATCGAGGAAGGCGGGTTCGATTTCGCGACTTACCCGCGCGTGCGCGCCTGGCTGGCGCGCCTGCAGTCGCGCCCGGCATGGCGGAGGGTGGCGGAGATGACCCTGTTCGGTTGAGAGGACGACGCAACGCCGGTGCGCGGGCGTTGCGTCGGTGCCGTCAGTTCAGGTCGATCCTGGCGGTGGCCCTGGCACCCTTGGCGACGGTCACCGCCTGCTCCGCTGCCGTCAGCCGCGGGTTCCA
>Ga0209526_10000156_pt1 | contig 40652 bp, 32 predicted proteins | sample JacPinW_OM2H0_M1_FD_188566 | JGI IMG/M metagenome (GOLD analysis project Ga0209526, IMG submission 188566) | Forest soil microbial communities from Algoma, Ontario, Canada - Jack Pine, Ontario site 1_JW_OM2H0_M1 (SPAdes) (version 2) | ecosystem: Environmental > Terrestrial > Soil > Boreal... | reverse complement strand
CCGGCTCGCCCGCGCCTGCGGGCCTCCTCGCCGAACTGTACGAGAAGCATGCGGCAGCGGTGTACGGCCGCTGCCGCTATCTCTTGAAGGAGGACGCGGAAGCGAAGGACGCGCTGCAGGACGTGTTCGTGAAGGCGCTGCGGGCCTTGCCCGAGTTCCGGGCGGCGGCGTCGCCTAGCACCTGGATCCTCCGGATCGCCACGCACCACTGCCTGAACGTGCTCCGCGCCCGCAAGGCGCTCTGGCGCGAGCAGCTCAGGACGGTGCAGGCGGAGCGGAAAGTGGAAACCGAATCGCCGGACCGCCGCGAGCTGGTCCGGGTGGTGCTCGCCGCGGCGCCGGAGGAAGCGCAGGAGGTAGCGGTGCTGTACTTCGTGGACGAGCTGACGCAGGCGGAGATCGCGCAAGAGATGGGACGAAGCCTGCCCACGATTCGCAAGCGATTGCGCGAGTTCCTCGCCTGCGCCCGCGAGGCGCTGGGCGTCCCTTTGCAAGAAGGAGGCGACCTGTGAACCTGGACCTTGGCGGTCCCGGGCCCGGCTGCTCGGCCCTGCGCGTGCGCAGGCTGCTCGCCGGCGAGCTCTCGGGCGTGGAGAAGGAGCGCACGGAGGCGCACGTGACGGGCTGCGAGCGGTGCGCGTCGGTGCGGCAGGAGATCGCCGCCGAGCGCGAAGCGCTGCGGCGCGACGTTCCCTTTCCGCAGTTCGCGGCGGGCGTTGCCGAGAAGCTGGCGCACCGGCCGCGGCGCGACTTCGTCTCCCGCTGGGCCCCCCTCGCGGCGGCGGCGGGGCTTTTGCTGGTGGCGGGGACCGCGCTGGTCTTGCGGCCTGCGGACACCGAACGGGAGCGCAGCAAAGGAAGCGCGTCGGCGCAGCTCTTCGTCCAGGACGCGAGCGGCGTGCATGAGCTCGCCGCGGGCGATGCGGTGGCGGAAGGGGCCCGGCTGCTGCTCTCGCTGCAGCCCGGACAGCACAAGCGGGTTGCCGCAGTGCTGATCGAGTCCGGCGAGGTCAGCGTGATCTACCAGGGGCCAGCGGTGAAGGGGCCGCTGCCCCAGGCGTTCGAGTGGACGGGGAAGGGCGTGGCCACCCTGCTGCTGGTGCTGTCCGATTCTCCAGTGGACGCGAAGACCATCCGATCGAAGGACGACGTCCCGCGCGGCGCCGAAGTCCTCCACGTCACGCTCCGGCGGTGAGATGAACTTCGCCCGCGCCCTCTGCGCCGCGGCGCTGCTGGCTGCGCTCCCCGCGCTGGCGGAAGCGCGCCGCTTCGCGCTCGTGGTCGGTGACGCGAAGGGTGGCGCGGGGACGCGCCCGCTCCGGTACGCCGAGCGCGACGCGAGGCGCATGCACGCGATCCTCACCCGCCTGGGAGGCGTGCGCCCCGAGGACGCCCGGCTGCTCACGGCCGCATCCGCCGACGAAGTGCGCGCGGCGCTCGCCGATCTGTCCGCGCGCGCGGAGCAGGCCAAGGCGCGTGGCGACGAGACCGTGCTGGTGGTCTACTACTCCGGCCACGCCAAGGACGGCGATCTGCGCCTCGGCGACACCCGCATGTCGCTGATGGAGCTGCGGGATGCCCTGCGGAACGCTCCGGCCGATGTCCGCATCGGCCTGCTCGATTCCTGCCAGTCCGGCGCCATCACCCGCGCCAAGGGGGTCCGCGCCGCTCCCGCCTTCGACGTGCAGCAAGCGCAGGCCGCCTCGACCCGGCCGCGGGGACTGGTGCTGATCGCCAGCTCCAGCGCGGACGAGGAATCGCAGGAGTCGGACGACATCGGCGCGTCGTTCTTCACCCACTATCTCGCCTCCGGACTCTTGGGCGACGCCGACTCGAGCGGCGACGGCAAGGTGACGCTGGCCGAGGCGTACACGTACGCCTACGCGCGCACGGTCGGCGAGACCGCCGAGACGCGCGCGGGCGCGCAGCATCCCGTCTACCTCTACGACCTGGGCGGCGCGGGCGACGTGGTGCTCACCGAGCTTGCTCCGGCGCGGGGCTCCCTGGTGTTCCCGGCGGGGGCCGAAGGCGTGTACGTGGTGCTCGACGGATCGCGCCGCGCGGTGGCGGAGGTCGCCAAGGCACGCGGCGATCAGCGCCGCCTCGCGCTCGCCCCGGGCGACTACGTGGTGAAGAAGCGCGACGGCGAAACCCTGCTGGTCGGCAGCTTCAGCCTCGCTGACGCGCCGGTCGAGATCGCCGATGCGCGGCTCTCGCGGCGGCCGCTGAGCGAGGATCCGCAGAAAGGACCTTCCGGCCCCCGCTGGAGCCTTCTGGCCACCGGCGGCGGGCAGTTCTTCTTCGACTCGGCGGCGCGCAACGGCCTCTTTCCACCGGCCGTGCTGGCGGGTGCGGAGATGGCCGTGCGCGACGATCTCGGGCACGACCTCGCCTGGGGACTGGATCTCTCCGTGGGCGGAGGGGCGGCGACGCTGACGCTCCCCGGCGTGACTCCGATCCCGGAGCGCTTCCTGGAGCTGACCGGCGGCGCCTCGCTCTGGCGCGACTTCCCCGTCGGAGACTCGTTCACGGTCTCGTTCGGGGCGCGGGTCGCCTTCATCTACCTCGCGCGCACGTTCGAGAACCGGCCCGACCTGCCTTCGCAGAGCTTCTTCACCTTGACGCCGGGCCTGCAGACCGCCTTCGGCTGGCGCTTCTCGGAGCGGTGGTCCGCGGTGGCACGCGGGCGGGTGAACTATCTCTTCTACAACGTCGACAAGGCGCAGAACCTCGGCTACGCCGAATTCGCCCTGGGGGTGGACTATGCGTTCGGATTCTAGTCCCGGCCTCGCTAGCGGTGTCGCTACCCTGATCCTCGCCTGCGCCTGCGGCAACCTCTCCAACGAGGACATCGCCTTCGTGGAGGCAATCCCGCAGAAGCAGCAGCTGCACGTGCAGGTCCCGCAGGGTGCCACGTCGCAGAACCTGTGCGCCATCGGTCCGGCCGACATTTTCACCAGCGCCAAGACCACCGGCGTTTCCATCAACGCCGGGGTCGACGCCATCCTCGCGCTGGTCGACGCCATCCGGACCGTCACTCCCACCAGCCGCGGGGAGGACTCGCGCACCTGGGGGCCGTTTGCGGACAAGGATCACCCGGACGTCCGGATCAAAGTGGTGATGGTCCGCGAGCTCGATGCGACACTCACGCCCTGGCGCTGGATCTACACCATCGCGGGTGCGAAGGCGGCGGGTCCCTTCCTGCCCGTCCTCGAGGGTGAGTTCTTCGGCGCGCAGGCCCGGAACGGCATTGGCCGCGTGACGCTGCACTTCGAGAACACCACCACCCTTGGCATCAACAAGCCGACCGACCCCGCCTTCCCGGCGCGGATCTACTACGACCTGAGCGGCGACCCGCACACCATCTCCCTGGATCTCACCGCCGGCGTGAACGCTTTCGGCCTCATCTCCTTCGACTATTGGTTCGCCGGCTACGCCGACGGTCACGGCCAGTTCGACTATGCCTTCCCCGACCCGAAGAACGGCTGCACCAACTTCGTGACCACCTTCTTCAACGCCCAGGGCGCGGGCCGGGACGTCTTCCGCGCCCGCTGTGGCGCGATCACGTACGGAGACGTCAAGCAGTGCTGGGACCCGGGCGGCTGCCTGACGTTCGTGAACGATCCGTTCGCGCTCACCGCCGCTTGCCTCGGCATCACGCCCTGCCTCCTCGGAAGCGTCGCACAATGCCCGGCCGGCTTGTAGGCCCCGCTCCGCGGAGGTCCGTCAGTGCACCGCCGAGGCGTCGGCCCGCGCGGCCGCCGCCTCCGGCGAGGCATGGAGCAGCGACCGGAGCCGCTCCAGGTCGAGCGGTTTCGCCAGCACGCCGCTGACGTAGTGGAGGCGCGGATCGGACTCGCCGATCTCGTTCGCCCAGCCCGTCAGCATCCATATCTGCGTACCCGGAGCGATCCGCTGGATCTCGCGCGCCACCTGCCAGCCGCTCATCTCCGGCATCCCGACGTCGCAGAGCACCAGATCGAACCGCTCTCCCCGGCCGAAGAGCGCCAGCGCCTCGGGCCCGCCGCGGATTGCCTCGACTTCCTGGTTCTCCAGCTCCAGGACCTCGCGCAGCACGTCCAGGTTGTCCTGCTCGTCGTCGATGATCAGGATGCGGCGGGTGCGTCGCTCCCCCGCTGCAGCTCTCGGCGGCTCGCGGCGCGGGGGTGCGGCGAGCGGGAAGGTCAGCGTGAAGGTGCTCCCTTCGCCGCGCCGGCTCTGCGCTTGGAGCGATCCCCCCAGCCGCGACATCACGCCCCAGGCGACGGACAGCCCCAGCGCCGACTCTCCCGCGACGCCGGAGAAAGGGTCGAACAGCCGCGCGAGGTCCTCCTCGTCCAGGCCCTCGCCGGCGTCCCGGATGGTGACCACGACGCGTCCGCGGTCCTCGCGGGCCTTGACATGGATCTCACCGCCGCCCGGCATCTGCTCCTGTGCGTGCAGGAACAGGCTGCCGAACACGTGGGCGAGCTCGGCCGCGGACCCGCGGACCAGAGGGAGGGGCGGAACATCGGCGTCGATCCGGACGCTCGCCGCGTCGGCCTCGGTGCGGGCCATCTCGACGGCGCCGGTGAGCGCCGCCGCGAGGTCGAGCGGATCGCTGGGACGGTCGCGCCGCCTGCGGGCGAGATCCTGCAGCCGCGCCACGATCCGGGCCGCGTCGGTCACCACGCGGGCCAGCATGTCCAGCGCGCGGTGGGACCCGCCGAGCTGGGGGTCGGCGCGAAGCGTGGCCACCCGCAGGCAGATGAGGTTGAGCGCGTGATTGAGATCGTGCGCCACGCCGGAAGCGAGGACGCCCATCGCGTGCATCCGCTCCTCGTGCGACAGGGCCTCGCGCTCTCGCTGGAGCTGCCGCTGCCGGTCCAGCTCGGCGCTGACGTCGTGCATGAGGGCGATGGCTTCCCCGCTCTCCAGCCGCTCCAGCCTCACCTCGATCACCTGGTTGCCACGCTGGTAGCGCGCCAGGTAGGGCACTGGGGCGAGGGTCGCTGCCTCGCAACGGAGCAGCTCGGACAAGTTTGCGTACCGCACCCGGGCGTGCGGACCGGTCATCCAGCGCCAGGGACCGCCCCCCGCGTCGAGGGCAGCGAATCTGGCGTTTCCCTCTCGTACGGCTCCCGCTTCGACCACTGCCAGCGCGGCCGAGCGGGAGGAATCTCTCCAGCGCGTGAAGAGGTCGCGCGTTTCGAGCGGGGGCATTGAAGCAATCTGCGTCGGCTGCGTAACTACTGGTAGCGCCGCTGGCCGAGATCCCGCAGGAGCCGTTCCGCCGAGTTGTGGCCCGCCGCTCCGATCACCGAGCCTGCGGGGTGGCACCCCGCGCTGCAAGAGTACACTCCCTCGATCGGCGTGGCATAGGGGAGGCGGTCGGCGAAGCCGAAGGCGTTGTCCACGTGGTGGATGTGCCCGCGCGTGATTCCGAAGTGTTTCTCGATCTTCGGCGGCGTGAGCGCGAAGGTGTCGGCGACGAGCGCGGACGTGCCGGGCGCGAACCGGTCGCAGATCCCGAGGAGATGGCGCACGTAGCGCTCCTCCTCCGCGTCCCAGCTCGTTCCCTTCAGCTCGTAGGGGACCCACTGCACGAAGAGCGCGGAATTGTGGTGCCCCTCCGCGTCGCGCAGCGAGGGATCCACCGTGGTGTGCACGTACCACTCGATGGTGGGGAACTCCGGCAGCCGTCCTGCCTTCACCTCGGCGAAGGCCTGGCGCATCGCCGGTATCACCTCGCGCTCGTCGGGCAAGAGGTGCATGGTGCTGCCGAACTGTCCGCGGTCCTCGGGAAGGCAGGTGAAGCGGGGCAACCCCCGGAGGGCGAGATTGAGCTTGAAGGTCGTTCCGTCGCGGCGATACCCGTCGACGCGCGCGTTCCAGGCGGCGGGCAGATTCTCGCGGCCGAGCAGCGCGCCCAGGCGGAAGGGATCCGCGTTCACCACCACGGCGCGCGCGCGCACCTCGGTCCCGTCCCGGAGCTGCACGCGGAGAGGAGCCTGGGCGATGGCTTGCACCGCGCGGCCGGTCTCGATCCGCGCGCCTGCGTCGCGCGCAGCCGCGGCGAATCGTTGCGTGACCGTTCCCATGCCGCCCTTCACGATCATCCAGGTCCCGTCGCTCCCGGGCAGCCGGCACATGTTGTGGATGAGGAAGTTCATCCCGGTGCCCGGCGTCTCCCAGTCGCCGTTGAGGCCGGAGAAACCGTCGGTCACCGCGTACATCGCCTTGAGCAGATCGCTGCGGAACCCGAAGCGATCCAGGTACTCGCCCACCGGCCTGCGGCACAGATCGACGAACACCTGCCGCAGCGCCGGGCGCACGTTCTTCGCCGCGGTGTCTTCGATCGAGAGCGGTTCCTCGAGCCAGGTGGGCGCCACGTCATCGCGGATCTGGGCGATCTCGGCCTGCAGCGCTTCGTTCGCGCGCCAGTCCTGGGCGCTGAAGAAGGCGAGGAACTGCTCCTTCATCGCCGCCGCGTCGGAGCCGAAGAGCAGGTACCGCTTTCCCGTGGTGGGCAGGAAGTAGTGCGGATCGCGGCGCAGCACCGGCATCTCGACGCTGAGCTTTTGGAGCAGCTCGGGCGGCATCAGGCCGAGCAGGTAGGCGCCCGTGGAGGCCGCAAGCCCCGGGACCCGCGCGAAGGGCCGTTCGGTGCGCGCGGCGCCGCCGACGACCTCCTTCTCCTCCAAGACCAGGACATCGAGCCCGCGGCGGGCCAGCACCAGCGCGGCGACGAGGCCGTTGTGGCCGGCGCCGACCACCACCACGTCTGCCTGGCTCCGCATCCGCGCCCTTCTAGCGGAGTGCGTAGCTTTGCGCCACGGCGGGCAAGACGCCAGGCAAGGCAGAGGGGTAGGATCTCCGCCGCTTGGCGGCGATCGAGGCGCACGGGCTCGGCAAATCGTTCGGCGGCCGTCCGGCGTGCCGCGAGGTCACCTTCTCCGTGGAGCGGGGCGAGGTCTTCGGCCTCCTCGGGCCGAACGGCGCCGGAAAAACCACCACGCTGCGCATGCTCGCCGGGCTGCTGGCGCCGGACGCCGGCAGGGCACGGGTGGCCGGCTGCGAGATCCTGGCAGGCCGCGCCGGGGGTCCGGAGCTGCGCGCGAGGGTCGGGCTGCTCACGGAGGCGCCCGGCTTCTACGACCGCCTGACCGCGCGGGAGAACCTGGTCCATTTTGCGAGGCTCCAGAGGGCGCGCGAGCCGGAGCGGAAGTCCGACGCGCTGCTCGATCGATTCGGGCTGGCGGAGCATGCGGACCGGCTGTTCGCCGAGCTGTCCCGCGGGATGAAGCAGAAGCTCGCCATCGCGCGGGCGCTGGTGCACGACCCGGAGGTGGTCCTCCTCGACGAGCCTACGGTCGGGCTCGACCCGGAAGCGACGCGGGAGGTGCGCAGCCTGGTGGCCGAGCTGGCCGCGGAGCACGCGACCATCGTGCTCTGCACGCACCATCTCGACGAGGTCGAACGCCTCTGCTCCCGCGCGGCGTTCATCGCGGGGCGGCTGGTGGCGGTGCACGAGATCCGGCGCGAGACCCTGCTCCGGATCGAGCTGGCGGCGCCGTTCCAGCCGGACGGCTTGCGCGCGCTCTGCCACTCCCTGGAGCTCAAGGGCAGCACGCTCTTGATCGAGCCGCGCGCCGCGGTGCCGGAGATCGTGGCGGCGCTGGTCCGAGCCGGCGCGCGCATCGAAGCCGTGACGCCCCATCGGGACCCTCTGGAGGACGCCTGGTTGCAGCTCCTGGCCGAGGCGCGCGAGCCATGATCGCGGTGATCCTGCGGAAGGAGCTGCTCGAGCTGCGGCGCTCGCCGGTGCTCTTGCTCTCGATGGTCTCGCTGCCGGCGACGGTGGTGGCTGTGCCCGTGGCGCTGCTCGCCTGGCTCGTCCATGCCGCGCCGGAGCAGGCGCTCCTCTTCGTCCAGGACGTGTACGGGGACCGCGCGCCGGGCGGAGCGATGGCGGGAGTCGCCGCTTCGCTGGCCCGCAACTGGCTGCCGATGTTCCTGGTGCTCCCGATCTTCCTGCCCATCCTGCTCGCCGCGCAGTCGATCGGCGGCGAGCGGGAGCGCAGGACGCTGGAGCCGCTGCTGGCCACGCCGGTGGCCACCTCGAGCATCATCCTGGGCAAGAGCCTGGCCGCGCTGCTGCCCGCGCTCGCCCTCACCTGGGTCGCGGCCGCCCTGTTCTGCCTGGGGGTGGACGCCGTGGCCGGACAGGTGCTGCTGCCGGATTCCGCCTGGTTGTTCGGGACGCTGGTGCTCTCCCCGCTGCTCGCGCTCTTCGGCAACGCGACGGCGGTGGCGGTTTCCTCCCGGGTGCTGGATCCCAGGGCCGCGCAGAACCTCTCGGCGATGACGGTGGTGCCACTCCTGGCCCTGCTCGTCTTCCAGCTCGCGGGGCGGATCGCGCTGGGGCCACGCTTCTACTTCGCACTCGCCGCGGGGGTGGCCCTCGCGGACGTGGCGCTGATCGCCGTCGCCGTGCGCCTCTTCGATCGCGAGCGCCTGCTGACGAATTAGCCGCGGCGGCCGCGGGTGGCTACGCTTGGCCGAGGGCTGTTGTTTCCTGCTGCCCGGACTCCGCTGGCGGACTATAACCTCGCGCGATGCAGGTCCTCGCGGACAAGCCCGGAAAGCTCGTGCTCCACCCTGGCTGGGTCGCGTTCGCGGCGCTGGCCCTGGCGCTGCCCATGGGCGCGCTCCTGTTCCGTCAGACCGCGGCGCCCGACCTCCCGCTTCTCGGCGACCTGCCCTCCTTCTCGCTGGTGGCCGAGGACGGAAAGCCGTTCCGCAAGGACGATCTGCTCGGGCGGGTGTGGATCGCCGACTTCGTCTTTACCTCCTGCGCCGACGCGTGCCCGCGCTTGCAGGCCAAGATGAAGAAGCTCCAGGACCGTCTCATCCCCGCCGAGCAGGGGGGCAACATCGGCTTGCTCTCGATCAGCGTCGATCCGGAGCGGGACACGCCGGAGAAGCTCCGGCAGTACGCCGTGACCTTCGGCGCGCGCCCCAGCCTCTGGCGCTCGCTCACCGGCGACCAACGGGAAGTGGAGCGGACGGTGGTCCGGGGCTTCCACACCGCGATGGCCAAGGTGCCGCGCGAGGACGTCGACCCCCGCCTGGCGGCGTTCGACATCATGCACGGCGAGCGGCTGGTCCTGGTGGACCGCATGGGTCGCATCCGCGGTTACTACGATGCGGACGACCGGGACCGCCTGCTCCGCGATGCGCGTTCGCTCACCGTGGGGGGCCGCGGATGACGCTGGCGAAGGCGCTGCCGAGCGGGAACGCGACGCTGAACGCGTTCCTCTGGACGTCCCCGTGTGGGCGGACGTGTGGGTCACCGGCGTCTTGGATGCTCTACCGATTGCCTGTATAGAGGACGGTCGATGGCCTTTCGCATCATCGAGACCTGCATCGGCTGCACGGCGTGCGTGAAGCGCTGTCCCACCGACGCGATCACGGGCGAGCGCAAGGGGCTGCACATCATCTGGCCGGACCTGTGCATCGACTGCGGCGCCTGCGGCCCGGTCTGCCCGGTGGATGCCATCCTCGACCAGTACGGCAACGTGCAGCACATGCTGAAGAAGAACGAGCGCCCGCTGGCCTTCGTCTACGAGCAGGCCTGCACGGGCTGCGAGAAGTGCGTCGAGCGCTGCCCGTTCGAGGCCCTGGAGATGGTGCACGTCAAGGACCCCAACAGCTTCCTCGGCGTGGTCAGCGTGATCGAGAAGAATTGCACCGGCTGCCGCGAATGCGAGAAGGCGTGCCCTTACGACGCCATCTTCATCTACCGCAAGGACCGCGTGCCGGAGTGGCTGAAAAACTCGAGCGTCGAGAAGGCCGCTTAGGCGCGGCCACCGGAGGTGGCTTGGCGCCTACGCCTGAGCCGCGCGATCACCCGCCAGTCCGATCATGAGACGCGTTCTAGTCTTCATCGTCGTCGTCCTCTTCCTCCTCGGCCTCTTCATCCTCCGTGGCGGGCACTTCGGCCTCTTCCGGTTCCTTGGCAGCCGCGGCCTTCGCCGCGCGGGCCGAGGTGGGCTTGGCGACCGGGGCCTCACGCTGGTCGGCGCCGCACTTCGGGCATGCCGGCACCGGCTTCTTCAGGTCGTAGAACTTGGAGCCGCACTTGTAACAGATGTACTTGGTGCCGAGATCGCGTGCCATTGAGGAGGCCCCTCCCGGGACTGAAGCGCGCGCGGAATAGACCAGCCTCAGGGGGATGTCAATCACAAGTCGTTCGGATAGCCTCGCTGCCCCATGATCCTCGCTCTCTTCGCCGCCGCCGGGTTCGCCCACCCGAATCCCCAGCCCCCGCCCGATCTTCCTCCTTCCGTCTACCGGGAGCGCCGCGAGCGGGTGATGAAGGAGTTGGGCGGCTGCGCCACTGCCGTCGCCGCCCAGGGCGAGCCGGTGGGGATCGTGCAGGAGTACAGGCAGGACGGCGACTTCCTCTGGCTGACTGGCATGAGCGAGCCTTCGGCGTGGATCGTCTTGTTCCCCAAGGCGAAGTACAGCCGCCACGTCCTCTTCCTCAAGCCGCGCGACCCGGAAGCCGAGCGCTGGACCGGGCCGCGCGACCCGCTCAGCCCTGCGCTCAAGGAGAAGTACGGCGTCGACGAGGTCCGGCGGGGCGATGGCGGCAAACGGCTCCTCACTGCCGCTCCGGCGCACGATTGCCTCGCCATCGTCTCCCCGGCCAGCGACCTGAAGGACGAGCGCAACGACGTGCTGGCGGTCAAGCAGGCGGCGGGCGCGCTCGGCGTGAAGCTCGTCTACAAGCGCGAGCTGCTGGCGCGCCTGCGCTCGGCGCACACGCCGGAGGAGATCGCGCTCTTGGAGCGGGCGGTGGCCATCACGCGGGCCGGGCACGAGGCGGCTGCCCGGGCCACGGTTCCGGGCGTCAGCGAACGCGACGTGCAGACGCAGCTCGAATACGGGTTCTTCGCCGCCGGAGCCACGGGGCTGGCCTACGGCACCATCGTCGGCAGCGGCGAGAACGGCGCCGTGCTTCACTGGGGCGAGAACTCCCGCATGCTGCGCGCGGGCGACCTGGTGGTGATCGACGCGGGCGCAGAGTACGGCCGCTATGCCTCCGACGTGACCCGAACGTACCCGGTGAACGGGAAGTTCACCGAGGAGCAGGCGAAGGCGTACCGCGCCGTGTACCAGGCGCAGGAGGACATCCTCGCCGCCATCAAGCCCAGCGTCTCGATGAACGATCTGCAGAGGGCCGCCGAGGAATCGCTGCGGCGCAGCGGATACCTCGACAAGTTCATCCACGCCTTCGGCCACTTCGTCGGGCTCGACGTCCACGACGCGGGGCTCTACGACGCTCCGTTGCCGCCCGGCGCCGTGTTCACGGTGGAGCCTGGCGTCTACCTGCCGGAGCGCGGGTTCGGCGTACGCATCGAGGACCAGGTCCTGATGCTCGGCAACGGCAAGTGGCGCTTGCTCACCGCCGAGTTCCCCCGGAAGCTCGAGGACGTCGAGGCGTGGGTCGCCGCGGCGCGCCGCTGATCGGCCGCGCTAGCTCGGCGGTTTGAGGTGGTCCGGCGGGCCGTTCACCACCACGTGGATGTCCTCCGAGCGAATGTCGAAATCGCCCTGGACCTGCTCGATCCCGTCCGGCCTTGAAGCGGCAAGGGCCACCTCGGCCGCGAGCGCTTCATCGTTCATCGCCGGATCCCCGGTGACGATCCGCAGCACTCGCGCCGCGGCCATCGCGGCCGCCGCTGCCTCTTCCGATCGAATCGGTGTCTCTTCGGACACGCCATTCGACGGGTGCTCCGGCTCGGATGGATGCGGGGGCAAGAGCGCGAATGGCGGCGCGGAGCCAACGGGCTGCGCTTCCGCGGCCGCCGGCTCCGCTTGCGCCTCGGAGTGCAGGTTCCCGGAAGGCATTTCCACATCGGGAGGAGGGGGCGGCGGTCTTGCCGTGGACCTGGGCTCCGGCCGGGGCGCGCCCGGGTCGACCTTCACCTGCGCCTCCACGATCGGTGTCCCGTCCGCACGCTTCAATCCCGGACAGGCGAGCGCGACCACGGTGTCGCCCCCCGAGTCGACCGGCTGGTGGAATCCGGGCTGGATCGCATCGCCCGGGGCTGGCGTGATGAGCTGCCAGCCGCAGAGCGCGGCGGCGCGCTGTAGCCAGGCCGTTCGCGACTCGCCGTCGTCGCCCTTGGCGGCGCGCACGATCGCCTGCGCCGCCGGCTCCAGCGAGGGACCGGGATCGCGCGCGCTCGCATCTTCCAGTCGGGCGAGCAGCTGGGACGCCACGGGCAGATCCGGCCCGGAGTAGAACTCCATCTCTTCCGCCAGCCGCTCCAGCGACGTCTGCCGAGCCGCCACCTGCGCCGAAGCGTCGCGCAGCCGCTGCGAGGTGCCGTCCGCCGGCGCCCCGAGCACCTCCGCGACCGCCGCCAGCGCCGCCGCCCGGTCGCACCGCTCCACTTCCGCGCGCGCCCGCTCCGCCGCGGCCGCCGCTTTCGTGCGCAGCTCGCTCCGGAGCCCTTCGGCGTACGCATCGATGGCCGTGACACGGCGAGGCGCCGGCGCGCTCCGGGCCACCGTCTGGACTGAGCCGTTCTCCAGCCCCGGGCCGGCGATCTCGGAGTTCCTGAGCGTGCGCGAGATCTGCGCCATCGCGGGCGCCAGCTTCTGCTCCAGCTGCGCGATCCGCTCCACCAGATCTCCGCCCGTCGCGAGGCGGGTCATCGCCGCCTCCAGATCCGCGAGGCGCCGTTCCAGCATCGCCGTCCGGTCTGGCGGGGCGGGCGGCGCGGGAGGGCGGGACTTCTCAAACGGCTGCGGGGGCAAGGGCGGCGGCAGGGGGCGGGCCGTTCCCATCGCCTCCACGACGTCGATCTTGCCGCGGCCGTTGCTGGAGACGAGGAGCGAGGCGCCGTCCTGCCGGCGGTCCCGGACGGCGCGGACGAACTTCATCACCGCGTCTTGCACGCGCAGCACGTCGCTGGAGGTGCCGCGCAGCGCGGAGCGGACGATGTCGCCCACCAGCCGATCCGCGCGATAGGCCGTCGAGAGCTTGAGCGCGTCCTTCGCCGCTTTGATCTGCACGCGGCGCGGCAGCCCGCTCGAAGCGAGCAAGGCCGCGCCCTCGAACTCGCGCGGGAGCTCCGCCTCGATCTCGAGGGGCACCTCCACCATCCGGGCATCCGGCCGGGCCGTCAGCTTCAGGCTGAACACGCCTCAATCCTACGATGCCTTCGACCGGGCAGGTACGCACACACGCAGGTGACCGAGACAACCACTCCATGCTACCCATGCGGCTCATGCAACTGCCCGCCCGGGAGAAGGCGCCCGAGTCAAAGGCTCAACACGTCGCGACGGCAGATCGGGTCCCGGTGTCGGATGAAACGGCGGAGCACAAGCCGTTCGTTCCGGCCGAGAAGGACATTCCCGAGCTGACGCTGGTCCCGCTGATCGTCGGCACGCTGCTCGGGATCCTGTTCGGCGCCTCCAGCATGTACCTGGTGCTGAAGGTGGGATTGACGGTGAGCGCGTCGATTCCTGTGGCGGTGCTCTCGATCACGATCTTCCGCGCCTTCACCCGGGTCTTCCGCACCCGGCGCGCCACCATCCTCGAGAACAACATCACGCAGACCGCCGGGAGCGCGGGGGAGAGCATCGCCTTCGGCGTCGGCGTCACCATGCCTGCGCTCCTGATCCTCGGCTACAACCTCGAGATGACGCAGGTGATCCTGGTCAGCGTCCTGGGCGGATTGCTCGGCATCCTCCTGATGATCCCGTTGCGCCGCGCGCTGATCGTCAAGGAAGCGAAGACGCTGGTCTATCCCGAAGGCACGGCCTGCGCCGAGGTGCTCATCTCCGGCGAGACGGGCGGCACCACCGCCAAGACGGTGTTCGCCGGGCTCGGCTTCGGCGCCATCTTCGCGTTCGGGTACAAGGCGTTCGGCGTTTTCAAGGACACGCCGCAGAGAATCTTCGGCAAGGGATACGAGGGCGGCAACCTCGAATTGGAAGTCGGCCCGGAACTGATGGGCGTCGGGTACATCATCGGCACCCGCATCGCGTTGGTCATGGGCGCCGGCGGCATCCTCTCCAGCCTGGTGCTGATGCCTGCGATCAAGCTGTTCGGCAGCGGAGCCACGTCGCCCATCTATCCCGCCACCAAGCTGATCAAGGACATGAGCACCACCGACGTCTGGCGCGCGTATATTCTGTATATTGGGGCAGGCGCGGTGGCCGCGGGGGGAATCATCTCTCTGTTCAAGTCCTTGCCTACCATCGTCGGCGGAGCCATGCGCGGCATGCGCTCGCTGAGGGGCAGTGGGACGGCGTCCGGTCCGGCGCGCACCGACCGCGATCTGCCGCTCTGGGTGGTGGGCGTGGGATCGCTGTTCATCGTGGTGGTCTGCACGCTCGTGCCTTCGTTCAAGATCAACGTCCTCGGCGCGGTTTTGCTCTTGATCCTGGGCTTCCTCTTCGTGACCGTCAGCTCGCGCCTGACCGGCGAGGTGGGCAGCTCATCGAATCCCATCTCGGGCATGACCGTGGCGACGCTGCTCATCACCTCGCTCATCTTCTTTGCCCTCGGGTGGGTCTCGCCGCCCTACAAGGTTGCCGCGCTGAGCATCGCGGCCATCGCCTGCGTCGCCATCTCCAACGGCGGGACCACCTCGCAGGATCTGAAGACCGGATACCTGGTCGGCGCCACGCCGGCGCGACAGCAGATCGCCATCCTGGTCGGCGCGCTCGCCTCGGCTCTGTGCATCGGCTTCTTCATCCTGAAGCTGAACGATGCGGGGACGGTCTTCGCCGCCCGCAGCTACCCGAGCGTCAGGTTCGAAGCGTCCGAATACGCCGGCACGAAGGAACGCCTGCGTGGCCCCGATGCCGACCGCGACGGCAACGCTTACAACGTGGTCTGGCTGGCCGAGCCTCGCGGCGAGGTGCCCGCGGGCAAGTACCTGGTCGACGATACGGGGCACATCAAGTACCTCGAGGATCCGGGCATCAACGGGAAGATCGACACCCGCGACAACGGCGAGAAGGTGAAGTCGAAGTTCAGCGCGCCCAAGCCGGTGCTGATGGCATTCATCATCGAAGGGATCATGACCCAGCGCCTTCCCTGGGGCCTGGTGCTGATCGGCGTGTTCATCTCCGTGGTGCTCGAGCTCAGCGGCATCTCCAGCCTCGCCTTCGCGGTGGGCGTGTACCTGCCGCTCTCGACCAGCGCGCCGATTGCGGTGGGCGGCCTGGTCCGCTACGTGGTGGAGCGCACCTCGAAGAAGAGGGTGAGCGGGGTGGAGGCTGAGAGCGGCCCGGGAGTGCTGTTCGCGTCCGGTCTGATCGCCGGGGCAGCGGTGATCGGGACGGTGCTCGCGTTCCTGCAGCTCTCCGAAACGACGCGGAACTTCCTGAACTCCATCAACGTCGGCGGAGCGTTCCCCGGGTTCTCCAACAGCGATCTCGTCTCGCTGCTCCTCTTCCTCGGGCTGGGAGCGGTGCTCTGGGCAGTAGCCACCGAACGGTTCTTGGCGCCCCGGAAGGCATGATCGACGTTCGCGTCGCGCAGGGCCGCAAGGACGTCGAGCAGTGCCTTCGACTGCGCTGGACGGTGTTCGTAGAAGAGCAGGGCGTGCGACCCAGCGACGAGCTGGATGCGCATGACTCGAGCGACGCCGTGCACGTGCTGGCTTCGCTGGACGGCGTGCCCTGCGGCGCCGGGCGCCTGATCTTTACCGCGCCTGGAGTGGCCAAGATCGAGCGGATGGCGGTGATCGACGACGCCCGCGAGCGAGGTGTCGGGCGCGCGCTGCTCGCGTTCATCGAGGAAGAAGCGCGCCGGCGCGGTGCGACGAAGCTGACGCTGTTTGCCCAGGTCCGGGCCCGGAGCTTCTACGACAAGGCGGGCTATGCGGCCGCCTCGCGCGAGTTCGACGATGGGACCGGAATCCCACACCTGCGCATGGAGAAGAACGCTTGACGCATGGGCAGGCTTGGTTAGTCTCCCGCGGATGCACATCCTGCGCAGTTCCTTGTTGGCTGTCGCCGTCCTGCTCCTCGCGAGCTCGGCGCGCGCCGGCTCGGCGAAGGAAGAGGGTTTCACAGACCTGACCATCGATCAGGTCTCGGACCTGATCGCGAAGAAGGAAGCGGACATCTTCGACAACAACGAGAAGGGCGTGTACGCGAAGAGCCACCTCCCCACCGCGAAATGGGTCCAGTTCAATGCCGTGAAGGAGAGCGATCTCCCCAAGGACAAGTCGCGCAAGCTGGTCTTCTATTGCGCGAACACGCATTGAATGGCTTGCCATGAGGGCGCCCGTGCGGCGCTCAAGCTCGGCTTCAAGAACGTGTACATCATGTCGGCCGGCATCCAGGGTTGGGAGAAGGCCGGCAAGCCGGTCGAGAAGGGCGACCCTTCGGCCTGACCGAGGGGCGCTTCTCTAGTATCGCTGTCTGAGACGCCGCCGGGCTGCATGGCCCTCGCGCCGACGCATCAGAAAGCACACGATGCGCAGTCCGCGCCGCCCCGTGTCTCTCGCTTCACGTGAAGTGACTCGCCTGCGGGCTCGCTTTCTGCCGCGGCGGCGCAGGGCCATGCAGCTCGGCGGCGTCTTGCCGAACGATACTAGAGTACAGGTCCCACAACCGGACCCGAATGATCGCGCTCAAGCGTACCCCGGGCTAGCGGGAAACGGTGAAGACGCGGTCGGTCTGGTTGACCGCGTTGTGCACCTTCAGCCCTTTGCGATTCAGCAGGTCGATCGAGACCCGCCGCATGCCCTTGTGCGCGCGCCGGAGCGGATGAGGTTTCCAGTCCGTGATCAGCGGCAGCTCGCGCCTGTCGAGCACGATGAGGATCTTGTCGCCGCGGCGGCCGAGCTTCCCGTTCGACAAATAGAAGTCGAGCACCGGGCGGTTCGGGCTGGGCTTCAGCAACGCCGCGGTCGGATCGACCGGGACGGCCGCATCGTGCTGCGCGGCCTCGTCGATGGGGGCCAGCACCAGATTCGCCGGAGCGACGCCGATGGGCAGCACGTAGGTCAAGATCGGTTTCCTGGGCACGGGCCACACGGCCGACTCGGCCGCCCGCCCTGCTTTGCCTGCCAGCCGGGGACCCACCCAGAAGCGCGTCATCGCGAACGCTCTGCGGGCCTTGACGACCTCGTGCCAGGGCCGGCAGAGCACTGCGCGCAACAAGTGCGGTCCCGGCGCCAACCCACCCAGCGCCCAGGCCGCCCGCGCATCATCGATCTCCAACGCCGGCTCGTTGTCGACGATCAGGTGAACATGCGGCACCGGACCGCCTGGCTGCAGCGCGCCGATCCTGTACCCCTTCACGACCAGCCGGATCTCCACCGCGCCGTCGCCAAGGACCGAGAGGTCTCTCGGCCCGGCGAACGCGATCGATGCCTTCGCGAACGCCCAGTGATTGCCTCTCTTGCGAGGATCGTCCTCGGGGCGCATTCGCGAGGCGAGAGCAGCGGGCTTCCGCTTCTTGCGCGCGCGCGCTTCCGCCGGAAACGCGACCGCCATCGCCAGCGCCACCAGAAGGGCGGCCCTCAATCCTCGCGCCCCTGGTCCTGCTCGGCCAGCAGGAGCTCTTTGCGGGTGCGCGCGCGCGACAGTCGGAGAGCGCGGCGCTCTCCCGCGTCGCGCGCGCGGCGGCGGTCCTCGCCGGTTTCGAGCACCAGCGGGGGGACCTGGACCGGCCTGCCGTGCGCGTCCTGGGCCACGAACGTGAGCCAGGCGGTGCACACGTGCTGCCGCTCCCCGGTGAGCGGATCCTCGCTCTCGATGCGGACGCCCGCTTCCATCGAGGTGCGGAACGCCGCGTTCACCTGCGCGCGCAGCTCGACGATCATGCCCACCCGGATGGGGCGGAGGAAATGCAGATCGTCCATCGATGCCGTCACCACGCGCTGGCGGCAGTGGCGCTGGCAGGCGATGGCCGCGGCGATGTCGATCCATTGCGCGATCTTGCCGCCGAACGCGGTGCCCAGCGGGTTGCCATCGCCCGGGAGCACCGACTCGGTCATGACCACCCGGCTGGCGGCGGGGGTCTTGGGCCCGCTCATCGGATGACCTCGAAGCGCTGCAGCGTGCGCCAGCGGCTCGAGTATTCGAAGAGCTCGACGCGCAGCTGCCGCCTGTCCGCCTCGATGCGCAGAAGCGGCATGCTGGCATCCATGGGCCCCGCGGCGTCGGTGGCGCGGGCGCTCCAGGTCCCCAAGTTGACGTAAAGCCGCTGCGCGCCGGGTCGTCCCTCCTGCACTGCCCAGTCCATCACGTGGGTGTGTCCGAGCACGAGCACGTCCGGGGGCGGGGGCTTGCCAGGCAGCGACTTTGCTCCTTCCAGGACGGCCAGCGCGGATGCGCCGGCGCGCTCCCAGAGATCGTCGTCGTCCTTGAGGCGCCAGCGCAAGAGCGAGGGTGTGGTCACCCATGCGAGCGGGCGGGCAAGGGCGCCGTTTTCCACCAGGATCCCCAGGAGCGCCTCGATGAGCCGATTGAAGGTCCCGGGCTTGAGCCAGCGCTCCAGCACGGGGATGACGCGCTCTTCCGGGCGCAACGCGACCAGGCGTCCGGGGTCGATGTGCACGTTGGTGCGCGGAGCGAGGTGCCGCAGGAAGGGAACCAGCGCGTGGTGGATGACGGCCGTCATGGTCTCGCCGCCGCCGGTGGGCGTGGCGTTGGAGGGATCCCAGAGGTGGCCGTGCTGGAGCACCACCCACTTGTCGAGCACGCGCCGCACCGCCATCGGCTCGATCGGCACCTCGGGCAAGCCCGCGGCGTCCAGCGCTTCGCGTCCACCAGGTTCGGCGAGCTGCCGGTCGTGGTTGCCGGGGACCAGCGTCACGCGGGCCTGCTTGGACAAGGCTTCGAGCGCGTCGAAGGCGATGGGGTTGTTCTCGCGGATGCCGCGCAGGATGGCCGGAAGCGGCGGCGGCGGCTTGTCCTCGATGGGGACGTCGAGCAGCACGCCGAACTGCGTCAGACCCTTGCGGGGTGGACAAGCGGCGGTCACGTCGAGGATGTCGCCGAGCAGGACCAGCTCGCTCTCGGGCTCCGAGGCCACGTGCGCGCACAGCTCCGCCAGGCGGTGGCCCTGGTCCTCGTCGCGGAACATCGAGACGAGCGAGCTCTCCCCCAGGTGCAGGTCGCTGACGACGTAGAGCGCCACGGCAGGAGTCTATCCGCGCTTCTTCCGGCGCGGGCGAGGTTTCCACCCTTCCTGCTTGAGAAGGTTGGCCTGCTCCCGCGCCACCTGCGGCGCCAGCGTCCCGTCGTGCCGCGCCACGCGCCACCAGGGAATGTCCGAAAGCCTGTGGAGCGCGGCGACCACGGCGCGAGCGGCCCGCGGCTTCCCGGCGCGCAGCGCCACCTCGCCGTACGAGAGGGTGGTGCCGCGTGGGATGCCGCGGACCACGCGCCGCACCGCGCGCAAGAAGCTGCTCATTTGCGGGCGAGCCATGCGCCGGCCAGGACGGCGGCGAATCCGAGCAGGTTGGAAGCGGCGACGTACGCCAGCGCGGAGCCGGCGCGCCCGAGCTCGAAGAGCCGCAGGGTCTCGTACTCGTAGGTGGAGAAGGTGGTGTAGGCGCCGACGAACCCGATCGGCAGCAGGTAGCGGAGGTTCGAGTCGGCGACGCGGCCGCTTCCCGCGCCGAGGAACAGCGAGATCAGCAAGCATCCGCTCAAGTTGATGAACAGGGTGCCCCAGGGCCAATGCGCGCCGAAGCGATGCGCGAACACCTCGCCGACCAGGTAGCGCGCCACGGCGCCCAGGGCCCCGCCGGCCGCGACGAGCAGGACGGGCATCACCAAGGCCCGGCCCGCGGGGTCGAGAACGGCCGGTCAGAAGAGGTGAGCTTGGGAACGCCCAAAAGTCCCCACGACCTACCAGCGCGGGGAAGGCCGCGCAACGGGTCGAAAAACATCGGGCGCCGGCTTGCACTGCGGTACAACGCCGCCATGGACGTCCTGCTCATCGACATCGCCAACGATCCGCTCACCAAGCTCTACGGCGCCTACCGCACCTGCTACACCCCCAAGACGCCGCGCGAAGTCTGGGACGACGTCGCCGCGGGCACCGTCGCGCGGGAGAAGATTGCCCAGTTCGTCGAGGATCGCCTGAAGACCGGGCACGTCTCTCCCCTGGAGCAGGTGGTGTTCTGGTTCGGGATCTCCGGCGTGTCCCGCTCGCTCAGCCACCAGTTCGTCCGGCACCGGATCGGCATCTCCTTCGAGCAGCAGTCGCAGCGCTACGTGCGCTTCACCGGCAAGAACGAGGAGCGGCTCGAGTACGTGATGCCGGAGAGCTGGCGGGACGCGGGCAGGGCGGCGGAGTTCGAGAAGCTGATGGGCGAGATCACGCGCGTCTACCGGGACGCGGTGGCGGCGGGCATCCCCGCCGAGGACGCGCGTTTCGTGCTGCCCAACGCGGCCCCGACCAACTTCCAGATCATGGTCAATTTCGCCGAGCTGCTGCACATCGGCGACCTGCGCCTCTGCACGCGGGCGCAGTGGGAGATCCGGCAGATGATCGCCAGGATGCGCAGCGAGCTGATGCGCAAGGTGCCGGAGCTGGCGAAGTACATGCAGCCCAAGTGCGGCGAGAGGCGCATGGGGTACTGCGACGAGGAAATCAAGGCGTACGAGGCCTGCCCTCTGTCCAACTCCCGCCCCCACAAGCTTCAGGTGGTCGAGGTGTTCAAGCGCGTTCGCGCCGAGAGCGGCAAGCCGATGCGCGACCTGGACGAGAGCGACTTCAAAGCGGCCGAGGAATTCCGCGAGGCCAAGGTGTGACCCCCGCTGCCGCGGAACAGGAGCAGGAGGCCCTCTCTCCCGACGAGCTGCGCGACGCTTGGCCCGCGCTCTCCGCCGAGGAACGCGCCGAAGGGCTCAAGCTCCTGCCCCGCGACACCGCGGAGGACCTGTTCTTCAGCATTACCCCGCGCGAGCAGGTCGAGTTGATCTTCGCCCTCCCGCAGGCGGAGCAGCGGTCCTGGCTCCGCGGGCTGGCGCCCGACGATGCGGCCGACCTGGTGCAGGAAGCGCCGACCGCGCACCGGGACCGGCTGCTCTCGATGCTCGACGACCAGACCCGGCGCGAAGTCACGGCCCTGCTCGCGTACCGCGAGGATCACGCCGGCGGGCTGATGAACCCGCGCTTCGCCCGCTTGCGCCCGGAGATGACCGTGGACGAGGCGGTCACGTACCTGCGCCGGCAGACGCGGCAGTCGGTGGAGATGACGTACTACGCCTACGTCCTCGACTCCCAGCAGCGACTCCTCGGCGTGGTCTCGTTCCGCGAGCTGATCGCCGCCCGTGGCGACCGCCGGATCAGCGAGGTGATGAAGACCGAGGTGCGCACTGTCGACGAGGAGGTCGACCAGGAAAATGTGGCGCGGCTCTTCCGCGAGACCGGCCTGATGGCCATCCCGGTGGTCGATGCCGAGAAGCGGATGAAGGGCGTCGTGACCGTGGACGACATCGTCGAGGTGGTGAGCGAGGAAGCCACCGAGGACATCCAGAAGCTGGGCGGCAGCGAGAGCCTGGGTGAGCCCTATCTCAAGATCGCGCTCGCGCGGATGATCAAGAAGCGCGCCGGCTGGCTGGCGGCCCTCTTTCTCGGCGAGATGCTCACCGCCACCGCGATGGGCTATTTCGAGCACGAGATCGACAAGGCGGTGGTGCTGGCGCTCTTCGTGCCGCTGATCATCTCCTCCGGCGGTAACTCCGGGTCGCAGGCCACCTCGCTGGTGATCCGGGCGATGGCGCTGGGCGAGGTCCGGCTGCGCGACTGGTTCCGGGTGATCCGGCGCGAGATCGCCGCGGGGCTCGCGCTGGGATCGATCCTGGGCGCCATCGGCCTGATGCGCATCTTCATCTGGCAAGGCTTCTTCAATACGTACGGGCGGCACTGGTTGCTGGTCGGTCTGACGGTTGCGCTCTCGCTGATTGGAGTGGTGACGTTCGGGACGCTAGCGGGATCGCTTCTGCCGTTCGTCCTGCGCCGCCTCGGATTCGACCCCGCGAGCGCCAGCGCACCCTTCGTCGCCACCCTGGTCGACGTGACCGGCTTGGTGATCTACTTCACGACGGCCGCCACCATCCTGCGGGGCACGCTGCTGTAATCATTTCAAGTATAGTTTTACAGGTAGATTGATGGTCGCCTTTGAGCGATTTCAGCTTCAGACGTTCGTCTGCCGAATCATGTCGGAATCGCATCCGGACGGTGACGAACCGCGCTACGGCTCATGCTCTTGCGGTCATTCTTCTGTCTAATTCGTTATCTAATGGCTTTAACGCGCGAGTCGCACTTGTAAGTTTGCACATTTGATCAGAAATCGAGCCCGTTGGGCTCGGTTCCCGGCCGCTTGACTCACCTTTGCCGGACATGAAAAGTGCGCGACGGTTCGTCAACGCGTGACGGCTCGTTTGCCGGAGGGACTCAATTGCGAATTCGCCCGGGGTTCGCCGCAGCTCTTGTAGTCCTTCTCACGCCAATGGCTTCGTGGGCGACCTTCTGCCCAGGGACTCCACCGACCTGCAACCAGTGCCAGACGCTCCAGTGCATAGGGAACACGAATTACCACGGTTGGTTTTGCGTAGCAAAAACGAATGGCACCGCGTGCGACGACGGACATTATTGCAGCGTGGGAGATGTCTGCAGCAACGGGACTTGTGTTGCGGGTACTCCACGGAGTTGTCCGAGCCAGGGTTCTTGCTCCGGAGTGTGCAGCGACTCTCTGGCTGCCTGCACAGTGGACCCGGCTTGCAATGTAGGCACCGTCTCCGGCACCAAGACGTCGGAGAGCGGAAGCGCTTTCACCAGTCCCGGGGCAGTCATCTCGACCTCCCCGGGCGCGAGCAGCTCGCCTGCAACCGACTCGTCCTACAGCTTCAGCGTCACCCCAGGGACGTACTCGGTCATCTCCACAGTGCCCACCGGGTACAGCGTTCGAGGCTCGGTCAACGGTGCTGCGTACTCCGTCACCTCTACCGTGTCGGTGAGCGTCGGCCAGGGCGCAACCGTGAACGTGTCTTGGAAGTACAATCCCGTGACCAAGCTCGTCGTCAGCGGATCATCAACGGTCGGGGCGTGCGGCTCGAATTCGGTCACAGTCGTTGCGCAAGACGCTTTCGGTAACCAGGCCCTTGGATATCGTGGCACCGTTCATCTGACGTCGTCGGATCCGGCGGCCGTGCTGCCTGCGGATCACACATTCGCCGCGATTGACAACGGAACCTTTACGTTCCAGAGTGTCGTCCTGAAGACTGCCGGGACGCAGTCGATTACCGCAACTGACACTGCCTTTTCAACAATCTCGGGCACGCTCTCGAGCATCACCGTCAGTCCGGGAGCGGCCGCTTCGCTAGCTCTAACGGGGCCCGCCGGCACCACCGCTGGAGATCCATTCTCGCTGCTTGTGGAGGCGCGAGACAGCTGTCAAAGCAACCGTGTCACCACTTACTCCGGCACCGTGCACTTCACCTCTACAGACGCGAACGCAACGTTGCCCCCGGATTACCAGTTTGTGACTGTGGATGCGGGCCGGCATTCATTCTCGGGGGCGACGTTCAAGACTGCTGGTTCGCAGTCGCTCACGGCGAACGATACCGCGACCCCCACCATCACCAGCCCCGCAACCGGGATCCTCGTCGTGCCCGGGCCTGCGACGAGGTTCATCGTCAGCGGCGTGAATTCTCCCACTACAGCGGGAATAGGCTCCACCGTCATCGTGGAGGCGAAGGACGCATTTGCCAACCGCGCTACTGGCTACACGGGCACGATGGGGTTTGCGACGTCGGACGCGCAAGCAGCGCTGCCTGGCCAGCACGCGTTCACGAGCAGTGATGCAGGTCTGTACTCGGCGTCAGTGACGCTGCGAACCGCAGGATCGCAGTTCGTTTCGGCGACGGACCTGGCGAGCCCGGCCATCACCGGCTCTCAGAGTGGGATCGTCGTAGACGCCGCATCGGCAACAAGACTGACCATCTCGGGGCTGCCGGCCACTGTGACCGCGGGCGACACACACAGCGCGACCGTGACGGCATTCGATCCGTACGACAACGTCGCAACGGGATACCGGGGCACGGTGCATTTCAGTTCGTCGGACCCGCTCGCCACCACACCGCCTGATCGAGCATTCCTCCCCGCCGACCTGGGCCAGGCGACGGTGTCTGCATTCGTCTTGAAGACCAGCGGGTCACAGAATTTCTCAGTGAGCGACACGCTCACGCCGGCGATGAGTGGTTCGCAGACCGTTCTCGTCCTGGGAGGACCCGCAGTGTCTCTGTCGGTATCCGGATTCCCCGCGTCCATTTCGGCGGGAGTCGCCGGGACACTGACGGTCACAGCCAGGGACTCCTTCGGCAACGTATCCGAAAGTTACCTTGGAACGGTGACATTCTCGTCGTCGGATTCGAAGGCTGCGCTGCCCGCGACGAGCACGTTTGCGGCCAGCGACGCTGGCACCAAGACATTCACGGCGACCCTGAAGACCGCAGGGGCGCAGTCCATCTTCGTGTCCGACGGGTCGCTGCCGACAGTTCAATCCAACACCACTGTTACGACAGCAGCACCCGCAGTATTGCTGATCAGTGGAATCACGTCTCCACGTGCCCCGGGCGAACCCAGCTCCGTCAACGTCGAGGTGCGCGACGGGTTCGGGAACCGCGTCGTCACTTATTTGGGGACCGTCCAATTCTCATCGAGCGATCCCGCCGCCACTCTTCCTGCACCAGTCACGTTTGCTTCTTCGGACCAAGGATATGTGACCGTTCCTGGCGTCGTCCTGCGCTCAGCGGGTTCGCAGTCCGTGAGTGCAACCGATGGGATGATCTCAGGCGTGCAAACCGCAATTATCATCGACGCAACAGCTCCTACCTGGCCTCCTGGTAGTGCGCTCACGGGTACCAGCCAAACTGCCACATCGGTGACTTTGACGTGGACACCGGCGAACGACGACACCGCAGTAGCCTATTACCGCGTCTACGAGAATGGTGTCGTTCTGGCCACGACGCCGGCAAATGTGCTCTCAGCGAACGTGTCTGGCCTGACAACGGGAAGCTCATACGTTTTCGCCGTCCAAGCTGGCGATGCCGTCGGTAATTGGTCCGTGGACGGTCCCATGCTGAACTTCGTGGCCACCGTGCCAGATCCGGTGCTCACCGCACCGCCGATCGACGAGTCCGTCCCATCTCCGATCGCCGCGGTGACACGGTTCCTATATACAGGGAACAACCCGGTCCAACTCGATGTTGCTCCCGACGCGATCGACGATGCGCGAGTCGCTGTTGTTCGCGGGCATGTGATCGACCGCAATGGGAACCCTGTAGCCGCAGTCGCAATCGGCATCCTGGGGCACCCGGAGTACGGCAACACATATACCCGTGCGGACGGATGGTTCGATCTGGTCGTGAACGGGGGAAGCATCCTGACCGTGAGTTATTCAAAGGATGGATTCCTGCCTGTCCAGCGGTCGGTCTCGCCGCGGTTTGGAGAGTACGCAGTCGTCGACGAGATCGCCCTCTCCGGATTCGATCAGCTCGTCACCGCCGTCGACGTCTCCGGCTCTTCCCCGGTCATACAGGTCGCGCAGGGATCGGTGCAGAGCGACGTGGACGGGGCACGACGGGCAACGGTTCTCGTCCTGCCTGGAACAACAGCTACTCTCGTCAAACCTTCGGGAACGACGCCCGTGCAATCACTGCGTATCCGTGCGACGGAGTATACGGTGGGTTCCGCCGGTCCCAAGGCCATGCCCGGGGCCCTGCCGCCGGCGAGTGCGTACACGTATGCAGTTGCGTTGACGGCCGATGAAGCGGTTGCGGCCAATGCGACCTCCGTATCATTCAGCAAAGCTCCGATTCTCTACGTCGAAAATTTCGTCGGGCTCGACACAGGAGTACCCATGCCGACGGGCTACTACAACCGCGACGTCGGCAATTGGCTCGACAGCGACAATGGTCTGGTCATCAAGATTCTGTCCATCGCCAGTGGCACTGCTTCGATCGACGTGGATGGCAGCGGCACCCCGGCGTCTCCTCAAACGCTCTCCAACCTGGGAGTTTCGAACGCGGAGCTTGCCGTACTCGCCAGGCTCTACGTTGCAGGCCAGTCTCTCTGGCGCTCTCCAATTCCTCACTTCTCCGACTGGGACTCCAACATGGGTTTCGCACCACAACCGGACGCCACGACGGGGCCGGAGCAGGATGATGATTCTGACAACAACGATCCATGTTTGGAATTCATGTCAGTGATCGAGTGCGAAAATCGTGTTCTACGCGAGACGATTTCCCTGCCAGGAGCTGGCGCGTCGCTCGTATATAGCAGCGACCGGGTGCCCGGTCGCGCCAAGGCCTACCGGCACCTGATCCATGTCACAGGACCGACTGTTCCGTCGAGCCTGCAATCCATCTCTCTCAGGATCGCGGTTGCGGGAAGGTCGTGGCAACTGTCGTTCCCACCCACTCCCAATCAAGACTATGTCTTCACTTGGGATGGGTTGGATGCCTACGGACGAAAACTGCAAGGCGAGCAAATCCTGAAGACCAGCGTCGGGTATGTCTACCCGATTTCGTACACCCGCGCGCCTCGATTTGGATACAACGGCAATGGCGTCCGTATCACGGGCTCGCGAACGCTCTCTACGCTCACGTTATGGGGGCAGAGTGGCTCGGAGTGGTGGACCGGATACACCGGGTCACTGGATGCTCGCCGAGCGGAGGGGTTTGGGGGATGGACGCTGAGCAACCATCACTCGCTCTCCTCGACCGGGGGCACGTTGTATTTCGGCGACGGGTCGAAGCGCAGGTTGAAGAGTGCAGATGGTTCGGTGAACCCGGTGCCCGGACCGGTCGTGCATACCGTGGCGCTCACTGCGAACGGAGGATTCTCGGGCGGTGGCGGAGCCTTCGACATCGACAAAAATGACGGCTCGATTTACTTCCTCGACACGACTCCCACCATTCTGAACCTCCGCCGGTACATGCCGAACGGGACGATCCATACGGTCGCGGGCGCGCTCTTCTCGCCCTCCACCGCATGGTCCCCGGAGGGTACACCTGCAATCAACACGATCCTCGAGTACACCAATGCCATCGCGGTCCAGGATGGGTACGTCTACTACCCGGAACGCAACGGCCCTTGCGCCGATGGATGCGTTCGCAGGCTGAGGGACGGAGGCGTCGTCGAAACGGTTGCCGGCTTGAACCCCTGCCCCTTCCATTGCAACGAGATCGGGATCATTCCTGCGTTAAATGCTCATCTGGTAGCGAACACGGCGTTCATCCGTGTCTCCAACGGCAATGTGTATGTTCATAACTCCGGTTCGTTCTACAGATTCGTACCGGGCGGTGGAGTCGAAACGGTGGTTGGTCGCCTCTTCGATCCAGTCTCGCTGACGTCTACAGTGATCGGCACGACCTTGATTGCAGCGGGCCCGTTCACCCTCGACGGCGAGCTCTGCTGGGGCGAAAACACGATCGTTCGCTGTGGGACGAGTGGGCGCACTGTTGCCGGAACGGGTACCGCTCCCGCGAACGACAACTGGATCGATGGGCCTGCGCTATCCAGGGCAATCTTCGTCCGTGACATCACGCGCGGACCTGACGGTTCGCTGTATATGACTACCGGGCCGAGCGGCGCACCATCACATTGTGTCGTCAGGCTCGATTCAGATGGCTGGCTTCGGGCCTACGTAGGGTGCGGGACCAAGCCATTCGTCGAGGGAATCGCGGCTGCCGACGTCAACTTGGTGTCCGTCGGGAGCATTCGCTTCGGTCCAGACCGCAGGCTGTACCTCAACATGGCAGGCGCGATCCGGCGTGTGGATCCGGTGACGTCGGATGCCCTGGTCCAACCCTCGCCAGACGGCCGGCAGGCGCATGTCTTCGACCCGGTGACCGGACGCCATCTGCGCACGGTAGACGCGACGACCAATCGTGTTGTCGCGTCTTTCGCATACGATCCAGCGGGACGACTGTCTGCCTTCACGGACGGCGACAATCGCACCACTTTCATACACCGCGATACGTCCGGTGTCGCCACTGACATCGAGACGCCTGACAACCAATTCATCCAGCTTGGGTTCGACGCACAGGGGTGGTTGTCATCGGTCACCGATCCTGCGCGCGTCGCCGTGCGGCCGAATCATGCGGCAAACGGATTGCTGGGGGCTTTGTTTGATCGGCGAGGACTCGAGCACGATTTCCTGTACGACGCGGCGGGGAACCTCATCAGAGACACGGATCCTGCAGGCGGCTTCAAGCGGCTCGCAAATTCGGATTCGGCGGGCGTACACGCCGTTTCTGTAACCACAGCTATGGGACTCGTCTCGCAACACGCGATCTCTGCTTCTCCGGCGGGCACATCGCGTTCGCACATCGACGCTGCCGGATTGAACATAACGACCACTGAGAGAAGCTCGAATCGAACGATGACCGGTCCCGACGGAACGGTGACGAGTGAAGTGGATACCGCCGATCCGCGCTTCGGCATGCTCGCTCCGGTGACTTCTACGACCATCACGTTACCGAGCGGGCTCAAGTATCAGACTTCGGAGACTAGGGCCGCAACGTTGTCCATTCCTTCGGATCCAACTTCGCTGAGGCAGGAAAGTCGAACAGTGTCCGTAAATGGACGCCGCTTTTCCACTTCATACGATGCTGCGTCTCGGATTCTAACGGCAACGTCACCGCTCGGCCGAGTGACGACAACGACACTGGATGTGGCAGGACGAGTGACGCAGGTGCAAGAACCAGGTGTCGTGCCTTTCTCCTTTCAATACTTTCCGAACGGCCGGCTGTCGACCGTGACGGAAGGCACGAGGCAGTTTGGTTTTTCGTTCGACAGCAACGGCTACTTGTCGTCGATCCATGATCCTTTAGGTCGCGTGAAGTCGTTCTTCAATGACCCAATCGGTCGGCCGTTGCGCAGCGTACTGACTGACTCCAATGAAATTGATGCCGCGTTCGACAATGCCGGGAATGTGAATTCTCTTGTCCCCCCCGCACGACCGACTCATCAGTTCACCTACACCCCCGTGAATCTACAAAGCGACTACATTGCGCCCGACACCGGTCAGCCGCGAACGCTACATATCGATTACGACGTCGATGGTCGCGTATCGACGGTTTCACGGCCAGACGGCGAGTTCATCATTCCATCTTACGATCCTGCCAACGGACGGCTATTGTCGTTTGCCACGAGCCGAGGCTCCGTGAGTCTCGGATACAGTTCGTCCACTGGACGAATCGCGAGCATGACAACGTTCGACGGCGCCGGTCTGCTTTTCGGATACGACGGATTCTTGCTGAATAGTGTAGCGTGGAGCGGCCCGATCGTTGGCGTCTTGCAGCGGACGTATGACGCGAATTTGCGAGTGTCAATAGAAGTCACGAACGGGACGTCGATCAATTACACCTACGACAACGATGACTTGCTCACGTCGGCCGGAGCTCTCGCGATCGCTCGTGACTCGGCAACAGGGTTCGTCACTGGAACGACTCTCGGGACGATCACCGACAGTCGCACTTATAACTCGTACGGCGAAGAGCAGACCTACACGGTCCGCATCGGAGGTGCATCGTTGTACTCCGTCGATTACGGCACCCGCGATGAGCTAGGTCGAATCGTGACCAAGACAGAGACAATTCAGAGTGCCACGACGAGTTCCGTGTACTCCTATGACATCCGGGGCCGTCTGAGAGATGTGGCGAAGAGCGGTGCAACGGCCCATTATGAATACGACCCGAACGGTAACCGGACCGTCGCTCCTGGGCTCAGCGCTTTGGCGCAGCATGATGATCAAGACCGCGTTCTCGCATATGGAGCGTGCACCTACTCGTACAGCGCCGACGGCGCGCTGAGCAGGAAGTCTTGTCCAGACGGAAGGACGACATATGACTACGACGCTTTCGGGAATCTGCGCAAGGTGGCGCTGCCGACGAAGGTGATAGACTACGTAATCGACGCTCAGAACAGGCGCATCGGAAAGCGCGTGAACGGGGCTCTGCTGGAAGGATTCATCTACCGGGGCCAGTTCCAACCCGCGGCTTGGCTGAACGCGGACGGGTCGGTGAAGGCAACATTCGTGTACGGTTTGCGCCCCAACGTGCCAGAGTACATGATACAGGGGACGAGCACATTCCGGATTATCACCGATCAAGTTGGCACTGTGCGCCTTGTCATCAACGCGTCCACCGGAGCCGTTGTCCAGCGCGTCGACTGGGATGAGTTCGGAAACATCCTCGCAGATACGGCTCCAGGCACGCAGCCGTTTGGATTCGCTGGTGGACTGTACGATCCCGACACTGGGCTGACGAGGTTTGGCGCACGGGATTATGACTCCATCACCGGCAGATGGACCGCCAAGGATCCTGTAGGGTTCGGGGGAGGGCTTTCGAACCTGTACAGCTACGTCGGCAATGATCCAGTCAACTGGAAGGACCCAAGCGGCTTCTCAGACGAATGGCCGGACCCGAGTGGACCTCCCGGCGTGCCCTGGGATCCACTTCCTTGCACGTGCCCGCTCGTTCCAACCCATCCGGCAGCTGTATCCTGCCCAGCCAACATGAGAGAAGCGGGACGCCACCTCAATCCCTTCTGGTTTTACAATCGGGTAAATGATTATGGCCCTTGGGACTATAAGCGTGTCGGTCCACACGGGTATTACGAGAAGTTCGGCAACTTCAATTACGGCGCAACGGGAGCAGCGATGGGTTGGCCGCCCCAAATTCTGCTTCGCATGGCGGGTTGGGCTCAGCGCCGTAAAAAGGAAAACTCAAAGCCAGAATGGGGTACCCCCTGGGATCTCAACCTGCATGGCCCTTATGGCGATGATCCCAAGGACCAGGTGATGATCCGCGCGGGTATTCAGTATTCCCAATGTGGATGCGGACTGTGAATATGGTCAGGTCGAAGACAGCGGCATTCTGTGTGGTCATGGGAATAGCGGCATTCAGTCTTGTTTGCACGTCGCCAAAGCCGCGTGAGCTTCACAGGGCGACGTCTCCTGACGGGACCATGGACATTGTTGTGGCTACCTATCCTGCCGGGGCAACGGTCTCGACTCCATACGAGGTATTCATTGTTCGACACGGCGCTCACACGACTCCCGACCGTGTGGTTCTGCGGACGGACAAATCGGATCCGCCAAAGGCCGCGTGGTCAAGCAATAATAGAGTATCGATTTCGTGCGGCGGTGCACGCGTTTGGCAGTTTAGAAATTTTGATACGATCGGAATCGGCGAGGGCAACTTTTTGTATGTTGGCATCAAGCTGGATTGTGGGCAGAACGGCTACTTCGCAGAATAGGTTTGTCGCGGCCTCACAGTCCCGTCGCGTCTTGCTCGCGCGCAACTGACGTCAGAGGCGCGGCTGCGGCGCCGTCGTCGACCGCCGGACTGCCGACGTTCGTCGTAGTTGACAGACCGGCTGGTGGGCGCGCCTTCTACCCCTCCCTACCCTGGGGGGAATACCCATGACACGCATACTGACCGCTGCGGCGCTCGTCGTCGTCGTGCCCTTGTCCGCACGCGCGGAATTCGACCCGACCGAAAAGACCGTCGTGCAGCTGCAAGCTGCGATGGCTTCGGGCCGGGTCACCTCCGTGGAATTGGTGAACTTCTACGTCGACCGGATCCTGCAGCTCGACCAGAACGGTCCGGGGGTCAACTCGGTCATCGAGCTGAACCCGGACGCGCTGGCGATCGCGCGGACCGCCGACAAGATGCGGGAACAGGGCAGGGTGCTGGGGCCGCTCCATGGCATCCCTGTGCTGCTCAAGGACAACATCGACACGGGCGATCGCATGCAGACCACCGCCGGCTCGTTCGCGCTCGCCGGCAAGCCGGCCACCAAGGACTCGACGGTCGCCGCCAAGCTGCGCGCGGGTGGCGCCGTGATCCTCGGGAAGACGAATCTGTCTGAATGGGCGAACTTCCGAGGCAACTTCCCCACGAGCGGCTGGTCGGGCCGGGGCGGCCTGACGCACAACCCGTATTCGCTCGACCGCAATGCCTGCGGATCGAGCTCCGGGTCGGCGGCTTCGGTGTCAGCCAACTTCACCACGGTCGGGCTCGGCTCGGAGACCGACGGCAGCATCGTCTGCCCGGCCAACGTCAACGGGGTGGTCGGCATCAAGCCTACGGTCGGGCTCACCAGCCGCGGTGGCGTGGTCCCCATCTCGCACACGCAGGACACGATCGGTCCTCACGCGCGTACTGTGGCCGATGCAGCGGCCGTGCTGAGCGTCATCGCAAGCCGGACCCCGGATTCCCGTGATGCGGCGACCGGTGGCGTGCCGCTCGGCTGGCAAGGAACGGGCAAGAAGCGTCCGGCGATCCCGGCCGACTACACGGCATTCCTCGATGCCGAAGGACTCCGCGGGGCGCGCATCGGCGTCACCCGGCAGGGGATCGACGGCGCGCCGCCCAAGGTGGTGGCGGTTTTCGACGCTGCAATCGAAGCGATCGCGGCGGCGGGCGCGACAGTCGTGGATCTCGACGCTGCGGGATACAACTTCTCGTTTGCGGACGGTGAGTTCGTAGTGTTGCTCTTCGACTTCAAGATCGACGTGAAGAACTACTTCGCCACCCGCGTCGGCGTGCCGATGGCGAACAAGACGCTGACCGACGCGATCGCGTTCAACAAGGCCAATGCGGCGGCCGAGATGCCGTACTTCTTCCAGGAGGTCTTCGAGCTCGCCGATCTCTTCAGCACGGACCCCAACAAGCCTCAACCGATTTTCGGTATCACGTACAACCAGGCGCTCAAGATCGATCAAGACTTCGGCGTCGCCGCCATCGACAACACGCTGCGCGACTTCAACCTCGATGCGATCGTCGCCCCTACGGACAGCCCCGCTTGGACGACGGACCTGATTCTGTCCGATCACTTCCTGTTCGCCAGCTCGGGCCTGGCGGCCCCCACCGGATATCCCATCATCCAGGTGCCCGCGGGCAACGTGAACGGATTGCCCATGGGAATCAGCTTCCTGGGGACCGCCTTCAGCGAGCCGATGCTCATCAAGCTGGCCTCCGGCTTCGAGGCCAAGACGCACGCGCGCACGGTTCCGACATTCGCTGGCGACGCCACCACGGCAAACACCGCGGGCACCACGCTGACGCCGCCGAAACGCCGCAACCAGCGTGACGATCGCGAGGACGCCAAGAGGAAGCCGCACCGGATGTAGATCAGCGCTCCTTGCGGGCGATCTCCTTCAGGAACCACCGCTGCTTCTGGTGGACCTGGACGAGGCGCGTGAAGAGATCGGCGGTGCCGATGTCGCCGGCCTTGGTGGCGGTGTCGGCATCGTCGTGCATCGCCCGGATGACGATGTCGTGCGCGGCGATGGCCTCGTCGACCATCTGCTTCACGGTCAGCTCGCCCACCGAAGGCGCCACTTTCGTCGCGGGCAGATACTGGGCCGGATCCGCGAGCGGCTTGCCGTCCACCATCAGCGCCCGCTCCGCGAGCTCGTCGACGCTCTCCAGCACCTGGTCGGCGTGCTCCCCGAAGAGCAGGTGCAGGTCGCGGAAATGCGGGCCGAAGGTCAGCCAGTGGTACTTCTTGTAGTTGAGGTAGAGGACCAGCGCGGAGGCCTGCTCGCGCTGAAGGGCCGCGATCACCGGGTTCTTGTCCATGCCAGCTCGGATGTCCTAAAAACGAGAACGATTCTCGATTTGCCGGCCCGCCGTTACGCAGCGGGCGGCTTCACGTACACGTAATCCACCGGCATTCCGTTGATTCCCTTGGCCGGCGGCGCGATCCACGACGCCACCTTGCCGGGGTCGACCACCGGGTGCATCAGCGACTTCACGTACTCGCGGTCCTCGGCGGTGGGCAGCCACTCGGCCTCGTGCGACTTGAACTCCGCCTCGGAGATCATCCGTCCCTGCAGATCGAAGAAGTTCCCCGCGCAGGGGCCGACGGCGCGGTGGAAACGGCGGTGGGGCAGGAAGAGCGAGAGACCGCTGTTACCCGCCCGCACCAGCGTCTTGTTCCAGCGGTCCACCGCGCGCTGGCAATCCTTCACGTATTCGTCGCGCAGGGCTTCGTTCATCGCGTTGCGCAGCGGCACTTCCTGCTCCACCAGCTTTCCGCCCTCGGGGACTTCCAGCTTGTAGGTCTGCCCCATCGCCGTGTGCTCATCGAGACTATCTTCGCGGAAGCGCCCCTTCAGGCCCGAGGCGAAGAAGTCGGCGGCGTTGGAGGAGACCTCTCCCCCGAACAGATCGAGCGAGAGCGAGAACCAGAAATTGATGTACCTCTGGATGACGTCCAACGGGACCGCGTGCTCCTTGCGCGGATCCTTCCCCGCCGCCATCAGCTCGCCGCAGCGCTGCACCACCCGGTCCACTCCCGACTCTCCCACGAAGAGGTGGTGCGCCTCCTCGGTGAGCATGAAGCGCGTCGTCCGCGCCAGTGGATCGAATCCGCTCTGCGCCAGCGCGGCGAGCTGGAACTTGCCGTCGCGGTCGGTGAACATCGCGAACATGAAGAACGAGAGCCAGTCGTCGATGGGCTCGTTGAAGGTGTTCAGGATCCGCGGCTTGTCCCCCGTCCCGGACCGGCGGGCGAGCAGCTCGTCGGCCTCCTCGCGGCCGTCGCGCCCGAAGTACCGGTGGAGCAGGTAGACCATCGCCCAGAGATGCCGCCCCTCCTCGACGTTCACCTGGAAGATGTTGCGCAGGTCGTACATCGAGGGACAGGTCTTGCCCAGCAGGCGCTGCTGCTCGACGGAGGCGGGCTCGGTGTCCGCCTGGGTGACGATGATCCGCCGGAGCGCGTTGCGGTGCTCGCCCGGCACCTCTTCCCAGACGGGCTGGCCGAGGTTGTCGCCGAAGCCGATCTTCCGATCGGACTTGGGCTCGAGGAAGATCCCCCAGCGGTACTCGGGCATTCGCACGTAGTCGAAGTGGGCCCAGCCGTCCGTTTCCACGCTGATGGCGGTGCGCAGGTAGATCTGGTGCGCCTGGAATCCCTCGGGCCCGACCTCCTTCCACCAGGAGAGGAAGTTCGGCTGCCACTGCTCGAGCGCGCGCTGCAGGCGCCGGTCGGAGCTCAGGTCGACGTTGTTGGGGATGCTCTCGAGTGACTGTGCCACTTAGGTCCTCCGGTAATCGAACTGGGGGCGCTCGGGCTTTCCGTACATGGTGAGCGCGCCGCGCTCGCCCGTTGCGTTGGGGCGGATGAAGATCCAGTTCTGCCAGGCCGAGAGCCGGCCGAAGATCTTGGTCGCCAGCGTCTCCGGTCCGGCGAAGCGGAAATTCTGCTCCATGCCGGTGAGCGCGTCGGGGCTGATGGAGGCCCGCTCTTCCATGGCTACGCGCAGCTCCTCCTCGAAGTCGATGTCGTCGGCGAAGACGGTGGCCAGTCCCAGCTTGTTCGCCGCGGCGCCATCGATCGGGCCCTCCTTCGCGCTGGCGAGGATCTTCTGGACCCTCTGCGGGTCCCCGAGGAATCGCGTCTCTAGCCGCGAGAGGCCGTTCCAGCCGGGCAGGGCGCCCGCCGACAACGAGCCCGGCCAGACCTCCACGTCCTCGGCGTCCAGCACGTAGCTGCGGTCGCAGGCGACGAGCAGCTCGAAGAGCGGCCCGCTGAAGCAGGACTTCTGATCGACGACCGCGAAGAGGCTGCGCGCGGTCACGTCCAGGCGCCGCAGCGTGCGCGCCAGGTTGAGGCGCACTTCGCGCGTGAACCCGTCGCCGGCCATGAGCAGCTCGCCCATCTCGCGCGCGGTCTTGCGGTCGCCCTCGGTCCGGACGATCACCAGCCCGACGTTCTCGTGCTCGAAGCGGAGGCGGAGGAGGGCGTGATCGAGCTCGCGCGCCATCCGCAGCGGCCAGAACGAGGCGTCCTCGACGCGGTTTGCCTCGGTGGGCCCACGCACCGTCAGCTCCGCGCGCCGCGCCTTTTCGTCCACGGTGAGCGAGACGTGCTTGTACTCCCCGATGGGGTCCAGCTTGACGCCGGCGCCCCGCGCCACGCCGGGCGCCTTGGCCGCGAGGTCCCGCGCGCGCTGGGCGATGATGTCTGCGAACTTGCTTCGCGGGACCACGGCGTCCACCAGACCCCACTCGACGGCGCGCTTGCCCTTCACCCCTTCAGCGAGCGTGGAGAACGCGTCGGCCAGGTCGCGGCGCACCTTCCGCTTGTCCACCACGCGGGTCAGGCCTCCGGTCCCGGGGAGCACTCCGAGCAGCGGGACCTCGGGCAGCGCCACGGTCGAGGACCCGTCGTCGATCAGCACGATCTCGTCGCAGGCCAGCGCCAGCTCGTACCCGCCGCCCGCGGTGGCGCCGTTGCAGGCGGCGAGGAAGCGGATGCCGCTGTTCTGCGAAGCGTCCTCGATCGCGAGGCGCGTCTCGTTCGTGTACTTGCAGAAGTTGACCTTGAAGGGGTGCGTGCTCGCCGCCAGCATGTAGATGTTGGCGCCGGCGCAGAAGATCTTGTCGTGCGCGCTGGTGATCACGCAGCACTTCACGCCGGGGTGCTCGAAGCGCAAGCGCTGGATCGCGTCGGCCAGCTCGATGTCGACGCTCAGGTCGTAGCTATTGCTCTTCAGCTCGAGCTCGCTGTTCGCGCCCCCGAACGGCTGGACCTTCATGCTCAGCTTGGCGACCTCGCCGTCGACCGCGAGGATCCAGTGGCGGTACTTCGAAGGGTGGGTGTCGAACTGCGGCTTCTGCGCGGAGGCGGGCGTGTCCATCGCCCGGCAAAGTAGCGCGACGCGCGGCCGGATGCAAGCACTATATTGCTTGCATGAGCCAGTGTGAGTGCACTATAGTGCAACCTGATGAGACGGGAACACCAGGTCTTGCTGTCCTCGGTCGGCGCCGCGGTGCGTCGCCTCCGCGAGGAGCGCGAATTCAGCCGCCGCGAGCTGGCGCAGAAGAGTGGGGTCTCGCAACGCTTCCTGGCTGATCTCGAGGGCGGGCAGGGAAACATCTCCGTCGCGCGGCTGCAGGACGTGGCGCGGGCCCTGGGCTCTTCCGCAGGCGAGCTGCTCTTCGCGGCCCAGCACGAGCGGACCGACCGGCGGGTGGTGGCGCTGGTGGGCCTGCGTGGCGCGGGCAAGAGCACCATCGGGCAGGCGCTCGCCAGCCGGCTCGGCGTCTCCTTCGTCGAGCTCGACGCGCTGGTCGAGAAGGACGCGGGCCTCCCGCTCGCAGCCATCTTCCAACTCCACGGAGAGGCGTACTACCGCAGGCTCGCGCGCGAGGTGCTAACGCGGTTTCTCGCCGAGACCGACGCCGCGGTCATTGCGACGGGCGGCGGCATCGTCACGGATCCGGGGTCGTTCAAGCTGCTGCAGAAGCGCTGCCGGACCGTGTGGCTGCAGGCGACCCCCGAGGACCATTGGCAGCGCGTGCTGAAGCAGGGCGACGTGCGGCCTGGAGCCGCGAGCCCCCACGCCCAGGAAGAGCTGCGTGCGCTGCTCAAATCGCGCGAGCCGCTGTACTCCCAGGCGGAGATCGCGGTGGATACTTCGCGGCTGGAGATCGACGGCGCGGTCGAGGAGATCGCGCGCAAGGTCGCGTGAAACGGCGGGTCAGGGCCGCTTGCGCCGGAAGAGCCTGTTCCAGGACCGCTCGAGTCGCTCTATGAAGCGCCAACCCCACGTCTCGCTCCACATGCCGGGCCCGGTCAGGAGGAGGAACAGAAGCGGCAGCCCAAGGACGATGATCAGGAAGTAAGCGACCTCGGAGTCCACGGCACGTTGGATGTGCGCAGCCGCGCCGGGGATGCACCCTCGGCGTGACGCGGCGATGGCAAGGCATCCGTGGCTCGCGGTACGGGCGATCATCGATCCAGGTCTGCCCAAATCAATATCTCGCGACCGCCAGGAGCGCGGGAGACGCAAAATGCGTGGCGAATCGGCTCACTCGGCTGGGGCCATCGAGCACCCAGGACGCTCTGTCCAGATTTCAACTCGTTCCGGAACGAGTTCCGCGAAGACTCGGGGTCGTCCCGCGACGAATCGGTCACTTCCCGCTGAACTGCGGCGGGCGCCGGGCGTTGTACGCCGACAACCCTTCCTTCGCGTCCTGTCCCTCGAACAGCCGCTGCTGGAGCTCGCGCTCCAGCGCAAGACCCTGCTCGAGGCCGACCTCCAGCCCTGTCGTCACGGCCCGCTTGATGAATCCGACCGCGCGAGAGGCCTTCGCCGGCGGCACGAACTTCCGCGCATATTCCAGCGCACCGGCGCGGAACTCCGCCGCGGGCACGTCCAGGACGGCGTTGATCAGGCCCAGGGCTTTCGCCTCGTCCACCCCGAACGTAATGCCTTCCGCCATCAGCTCGATCGCTTTCGCCCGCCCGACCGCGCGTCCCAGCCGTTGTGTGCCGCCGGTCCCGGGGAGCACGCCGAGCGATACCTCGGGCAGGCCCATTTTTCCGGCGTTCGCGCGCGCGATCCGCAGATCGCAGGCGAGGGCGATCTCCAGCCCGCCGCCCACGCAATGGCCGTTGATCGCCGCGATCACCAGCTTGGGAGTCTGCTCCAGTCGGCAGAGCGTCTCGTTCGCATGGAGGCAGAAGTTGTACTTGAAGTACGGCGCGCTCTTCTGGAGCATCTCGATGTCGGCCCCGGCGCAGAAGAATTCGGTGGGCCGCTTCGAGTCGCGCGGGGGTGGCGCGCCGGTGAGCATGAGGACGTTGACGGACTCGTCCATGCGCGCGTCGAGGATGTGCGCATCCAGTTCGCGCATCATCTCGTAGCTGTACGTGTTGGCGGGCGGGTTCCTCAGCTCGAGGACCATCACGCCGTCTTGCTTCGTAGTGTTCACCAGAGGCGTCGTCATAGACGGCGCGTTGTACCATCAGTTACAGACCGACGGGACGAGGCGCGGTCCGGTGCACCCGCGTAGGCTGCTCGCAGACACACATGCTCGAAGCGCGAGGTGCTTCATTCTTCCCCAGGCTCCTTCAGTGGCACATCCTCGGGAGGCTCGGCCGGGAACAGATCGTACGCGCGTACGAGGACGAACCGGTCTTGTACCCGGGCCAGTGACGAACAGCGCAAGATCCAGTCGTGCACGGCGCGACGGCGGCTCGCCGGGAGTACCCGGAGGACTCGCGGCGTCTGCAGCTGTTGAACCGACGGGAAGTCCGCGAGTTCACCAGGCCACGGACAACCAACCGTGGCGCGCCGCTCCTGCGGAATGTCATGCGTGTAGTTGCGGAACGTCACGAGCATGCTGCTCGGTTCCCATGCCTCTCCTGCGGCCGAGAAGTCAGACAGCGTATCCCACAACCTGACCAGCACACGCGGCGCGGCGCCGCGGTTGGAATGCGAACCGGGCGACAACCCGGAATACAAGCTCACCCGCGCCGTGGAGCCTGTATTGCGCGCGACAAACGTATAGAGCGGCTGGTCAGTCGCGCACCCGTGGATCGTGGTCACGCCCCCGGATCGCGTGACGCCATCGCGGCAGCCCTCGTAGGCGCGCTTCTTGAGTGTGTGAAGCTCCTCCGCACGCAACCTGGCGAGGAGTTGTTCCTTGACGACGGGCGACAGCTTCGTGAGCAGGTATCTCGCGACAGGGAAGCCATTGGCGCCTCTCGTCCAGGTGCTACGAGGAGCGGTGTGGATGACAGTGCCATCATCGTACAGCGCGAACAGCAGCTTCCTGTCGTCGCCTAGCAGCAGGCCCGGCTGCTCGACAAGCTGAAGCACAGGCGCGGAGGGCCCGGGCGGGGTCGGACTGGATGAACCGCCCACTGCGAGCAAGGCAGCAATCCAGATCATCTCGTTTCCGTAACTCCCCTCATTCGCACACCGTCGAATCCGGGAGGAAGCTCACGCCGCTCCCCGCATGCGGGCGACAATCGTCACAGCGCATCATTGTACTTGAAGTAGGGGTTGGCCTTCTCGAGCATCGCGATGTCCGCGCCCGCGCAGAAGAACTTCTCTCCGGCGCCGCTCAGCAAGAGGACGTGCACCGACTCGTCCATGCGCGCACTCAGGATGTGCGCATCGAGCTCCCGCATCATCTCGTAGCTGTACGTATTCGCGGGCGGGTTGCTGAGCTCGAGAACCATCACGCTTTCGTGCTTGATCGCATTCACCAGAGTCATGCGGCGCCTTTTACCACCAGCGATGCCCGTCGCCGATCGAACAGGCAGTGGAGTGAAGAGTTCCATCCGCGCCGCCAGATGGGCACCTCGCACCCATGCGAGAGTTCGTGCTTCTGTTCGTGCTCGCGGCTTGCGCCCGCGGATCAGCCGTCCCGGCGCAGCAGTCGCGCACGCCTCCCGCGCCCGCTACTGATGGCGACGCCGGCGCTTGGGACGCTCCCGACGCCGGCTCACCGGGCGCGCCAAGCCTCGATGGCGGTCCGGCGCCGGCGACCGACGGAGGCGCGCCTCGGAACGATGGCATCCCGAGCATCCAGGGCACTTGGCGGTGGGAAAACCCGCTCCCGAGCGGCGAACATCTGCGCGGCGTCTGGGCCGCGACCGCGGACGACGTTTGGGCCGCCGGGACGCATGGCGCGCTGATGCATTGGGAGGGCCACGCCTGGACCGCAGTCGCCTCCCCGACGCAGGCGCGCCTGAATGCGCTCTGGGGTAGTGGCGCCGCCGACGTCTGGGCGGCCGGCGAAGAGGGCACGCTGCTACATTACGACGGGCGATCGTGGTCCGCGGT
>Ga0209526_10000155_pt1 | contig 40665 bp, 46 predicted proteins | sample JacPinW_OM2H0_M1_FD_188566 | JGI IMG/M metagenome (GOLD analysis project Ga0209526, IMG submission 188566) | Forest soil microbial communities from Algoma, Ontario, Canada - Jack Pine, Ontario site 1_JW_OM2H0_M1 (SPAdes) (version 2) | ecosystem: Environmental > Terrestrial > Soil > Boreal... | reverse complement strand
GGAGGTCAACGACCCCCACCGGACAAGTTTCGAACTCCCGCTGAACTCAGACATGGCAATCTGGCTTGCGACAGCGGCATCGGCGGATGTTAAGCGGACGGTCGGCGGAGGGATAACGGACGTTTACCCGACGCTCTGACGACGGCGGACGTTGATCGCGCTCCGGACTTGAAGTACACGAGCCTAGCGTTCGCTAGGGTTCCCCCGGTTCGCCAGAATTCATTTTGTAGTCGACTGGCCGCAACAATTCGCCCGCGGTACTGTCAGCGTTGCGGTCAAACACCGATCCCTAGATGCGGCCCCAGGCTGCCGTCTACGCGCCGATGTCTCTATTCGTCTAAGCCCTCCAGGCCGATCCCAAGGTAATCTGCGAGCTGTCGGTACTCCCCGGGCGTCAGGTTGTCGAAAGGAACATCAAGTAACGCCGAGCCGTCGCGCCTCAGGAAATGTACCACGGGGAAAAACGAATTCTTTTGGGCGCGCATGCTCGAAACCTCACTTCGCGGGACCCTTCGCAGGATGTTGAAGCCGAAGACGCGGAGGCGCGTGGACCGACCAACGTAGTTGGCATCTGCGAAGATCTCTGACGGGCTACCGACAGTAATAGCCGCGAAGCCAAAGAAAAGCGCCGGGACGAGCATGAAGCTGGCGACCATTGGCGTGTCCCCCTTACCCGTGAGCATCAGCGCCCCTAGGCCGAGGCATCCCACCGCGGCAATCGTGAAGAGGAAGCGGTTGATTCGATCTGACCGTTGGGACGACGCCTTAAGCGTCACCCTCGAACGATTGTCGTTGACCGAACTGCCCATGCCTTGAGCAACGAGAATCGAACTGCGGAACTGGCGCCAGCCGCGTGCACGAACCGCTGCAACAACCGCAATGTCATTGATCCGCGTGGACAGTGCCCGAAGCTAGGCCCGTCGCGCTAAAAGTCTCTCGTCGGTTAAGCGCAGACCGTCCGGGTCCTACGAACCTCCTGGGGAAGATAACCTGGAACCGACCTGATATTCAGGTCGCGCTTTTTGCCCGATCCGAAACTTGTTCTGGATGGCGAGTGCTGTCCCCAACCGACAGCGTTGGAACTACGCGCCGCTAAGCTCCTACAACTAAACTAATAAGTTGTTACAGCGCTTATATCTGGCGACCCCGAGCGGATTCGAACCGCCGATCTCCTCCGTGACAGGGAGGCATGTTAGACCACTACACCACGGGGCCGCGGAAGCCCAGTATATATAAGGTTGCGCCAGCCTAAGCGCGCAGGATCGGCTCCTCCTTTCCGATCACAAAGCGCTCGATCACCTGGGCGACGCCCGCCTCCCCGATCCTCCCGGTGACGTATTTGGCGACCCCTTTCAGGGCCTCCGGGGCGTTGCCCATGGCCACGCCAAAGCCGGCCCAGCGGACCATGTCCTCGTCATTGAGGTTGTCGCCGATGGCACACACCTCCGCCTGTGCAATGCCAAGCCGATCCGCCACCAGCGCCAGCGCCCGGGCCTTGGACACCTGCGGGTTGACGACCTCAATAAACCAGTCGAGCGAACGCGTCACCCTGGCCACATCACCTACCCATCCGCTCAGCTCCGCGATGCGCACTGGCACGTCCGCCGGGTCCAGGTCGACCAGCACCATCTTGGTTGAGTCCTGGCGCACCCATTTCGAGAGCGGTCCCACCACCTCGTAAGGGACCATCGCGATCCGGGCATACAAGTCTGCTTCCTGCCGGGGCCGAGCGGTGTAGACGCGCTCGTCGACGTAGGCGTTGACGTGCCAATCCCTGGGTTCGGCGAACGCCAGCACCCGCTGCTGCATTTCCACAGTGAGCTCGCAGCGATGCCAGACGTCGCCGCTGGCAATCTCGCGCACCACCGCGCCCTGGTAATTGATGATCGGGCCGGTGAGGCCAAGCGGCTGCGCATATTTGAGTGATGACGTGAACATGCGACCCGTGGCCAGCACGACCGTCACGCCGGCGGCGGTAGCCGCTTTGACCGCGGCCGCGTCCCGCGGATCCATCTCGAGGCGGTCGTTGACCAGCGTGCCATCGAGATCGATGGCCAGCAGCCGGATGCGCACCTAGCGGCGGACGGCGAGCGCTTCCGGGTTGACCAGGTTGGGTGGCGTTTGCCCCTCGACCGCCGCAATGAGATTCTTTGCGGCGGTTTCCGCCATGGCGGCGCGGGCGGTCACGGTCGCGCTTCCCAGGTGAGGCAGCAGAACCGCGTTCCAGCAGTCAGTCAGGCCTGGTTCCGTCTTCGGCTCTCGCTCGTAGACATCGAGGCCGGCGCCCTTGATCCAGCCTTCCTTGAGCGCCCGGACCAGCGCCTTCTCGTCAACGATCGGTCCGCGGGCGGCATTGATCAGGTAGTGTTCCGGCCCCATCAACTTCAGCTCGCGCTCACTGATCATGTGTCGGGTTTGGTCATTCAGGTCGGCGTGAATCGTCACATAGTCGGCCTTGCGTAGCAGCTCATCGAGCGGCACGTACTGGGCGCGCAACTCCGACTCCACCTCGGGAGTCGCCCGACGCGCGTCCGAATAGAGGATCGACATGTTGAAGCCCAGGCCACGGCGCGCGACGGCCTGCCCGATGCGACCGAACCCGATAATGCCCAGGACCCGGCCATAGACGTCGGTACCGAGCAGGAGGTCGGCCTTCCAACCCTTGAATTTCCCCTCGCGCAGGAACTTGTCGGACTCCACCACCCGTCGCGCCACCGCCAGGATCAGGGCAAAGGCCAGATCGGCGGTCGCGTCGGTCAGCACGCCAGGGGTGTTCGTGACCAGCACGCCGCGGCGGGTGGCTGCCGTAACGTCGACGTTGTTGTAGCCGACCGCGTAGTTCGCCACCACCCGGAGGTGCGGCGCCGCCGCCATGATCTCGTCCGTGATCGGAACATTGACCATCCCGACGATCCCAACGGGGTCGGCCTCGGCAATGTGCCGCTTGAGGACCTCGGGTGGCATTCCTTCCGCCTCCATCACGGTGACCTCGAATCGCTCCTTGAGCATGTCGATGCCGGGCGATGGCAGCGGCAGGGTGACAAAGACCCGGCTCATGCGGGACGCCGGACGCGCAGGTCGAGCAGCATGACTTCCATGGCGAGGCGAGGATTCACATTTTGATCGATCAGGAGCTGGGTTCGCTGGGCGGCAGCCAGGGAGGCGCGGACATGGTCGGGCGGCACCCGTCCGGACCACGCCTCGAGCTCGGACTTCCGTCCGGCGGGCATCGCGTTCAGCACACCAGCCTGGACCAGCATCGCGTCGCGGAGGAAGGCCGTGAAGCCGCGCAGTGCATCCGATGCCACCAGCCGCATCTCAGCTTGCGGTCCTAGTCCGAAGCGGGCGGCGTAGGTCAGCACCCCATCCACGTCCTCGAAGGCCAGCGCCGCGAGCTCTTCAGCCCAGCGGTCCATCCGTACGACCCAATCACGATCGGTGAGGGCGCGCACCGCCCAGCCGGGGCGGCCGTGCGCCAGCGCGGCCAGCAGCTCCGCTTCCGCTTCGTCGGCTTGGCGCGCCTTGATGAATCCAGCCAGCGCCGGGCGACCCACTGGCGACAGGGCGATCAGCTGGCAGCGCGAGAGGCAAGTCGGAAGGAGATGATCCGGAAAAGCCGTCGTCAGCACCAGGACGGTATTGGGCGGCGGCTCTTCCAGCGTTTTCAGCAAGCAGTTCTGCGCCGCCTCCGTCATCCGTTCGGCATTCGCCAGCAACGCAACTCGCAGCGGAGCAACGAACGGCTTCAGGCTGAGGAACTGCTGGAGTGACTGGTCGTGGGTTGGTGCCCCACGCTCCGGATGAAACCGGATCTCGTCGATACTGATCGCCTCAGGCCGGTCGTCTGACCAGAAATCCGGATGGATTTCGAGGCGAGACGGCTGCCCGTCGCCCAAGAGCAGCTCCTCGGCGAGCGCCCGAGCCACGGCAGTTTTGCCTATCCCTTCCTCGCCCGTGAGGCAGTAGGCATGTGCCAGGCGTCCGGCTTGCTGGTGCGCTCGCAGAATGGTGATGGCTCGCTCGTGCCCCGCGATCGCCACAAACCCTCGAACAGCGACCGCGGGATTTCGGCGGGTTCGCGTCGCTGGCATGCCGCCCACCTTAACAAGTCTTTCCTTGACGGTGCCTGAGGCCACACCTATCCTGTAGGCGTTTTCCGACAGCGTAGCTGTCAGCTTCTAGGCACCTCGGCCTAGGCACGGTCGCATTCCGTCGCCGCCCGTCTCAGTTCACGTCATAGCAGCGATTCCGATGGATGCGGAAGAAACCGACCAGCAGAAAAAGATTCGCGAGCTGCAGGCAATCATCGCGAAAGGCCTGAAAGGCATCAACGAATGCCGCTACCAGACCGACTGCGAGTTCGCCCACACCTGTCCGGGAACTTGCTGACGAGATAGCCCCCACCCTGCCCTCCCCCCAGAGGGGGGAGGGTTATTGAATGCCCATCCTCAGAGGAGGAGGGTTACAGAATTGAGCATGCTATAATCCATAAAGGATTCTTTATATGGCGCCCTCCTTACCACTCAATAATCCCTCTCTGCGCGAGTTCCGCGCGCATTATCAGGCGCTGGCCAGCATCACGCGGCTTCGGATCCTGCAGTACCTGGCGGGCATCCCGGAGATCACCGTGCTCGAGCTTGCCGATGCCATCGGGATCAGCCAGCCGCGATTGAGCTGGCACCTGCGGATGCTGCGACGCGGCCAGCTGGTGCGGACGCGGCGGGTGGGACGGGCCATCTATTACTCACTGAACCGTGAAGGCCTGCATGCCTTCAATCGTGAATTGTCGACCCTGATCGCGCCCCGACCACGGGTCCGGGCGTTGCAACACGAATGGAGCGAGGTGTAACAAGCGATGGCAACAACGAAGAACGGCAGCCGGCACAACGGCCGCGCGGCGCAGAGCACGAGGGGCCGGAGCGATTCTCGGTCGCGCCAGAAGGTACGGGTCGCGATCCTGGGTGTGGGTAACTGCGCCTCCTCGCTGGTCCAGGGCGTCGAGTATTACCGGGACGCCAAGCCCGGGACCGCTATCCCAGGCCTGATGCACGTGGAGCTGGGCGGTTACCACATCCGCGACATCGAGTTCTCGGCCGCGTTCGACATCGACAAAGACAAGGTTGGCAAGGATCTGTCGGATGCGATCTTCGCCGGGCACAACAACACGGTCAAGTTCGCCGAGGTCCCCCACTCAGGTGTGAAAGTCGAACGTGGCATGACGCACGACGGGCTGGGCAAGTACCTGTCGGAGATCATCACCAAGGCCCCGGGCCCGACGGCCGACATCGTCGGCATCCTCAGGGCGACCAAGACCGACGTGGTCGTGAACTACCTGCCCGTCGGGAGCGAGGAAGCGGTCAAGTGGTATGCGGAGCAGGTGCTCGAGGCCGGCTGCGCCTTCGTCAACTGTATGCCGGTGTTCCTCGCCCGCGAGCCCTACTGGCGCGGCCGCTTCGAGAAGCGCGGCGTGCCCATCATCGGCGACGACATCAAGTCACAGGTGGGCGCTACCATCGTGCACCGGGTCCTCACCCGCCTCTTCGAGGACCGGGGCGTCAAGCTGGAGCGGACCTACCAGCTGAACTTCGGCGGCAACACCGACTTCCTCAACATGCTGGAGCGCGAGCGGCTCACCTCGAAGAAGATCTCCAAGACGAACAGCGTGAAGTCCCAGATGTCGGCGGACATCGGGGCGGACAACATCCATATCGGTCCGTCCGACTACGTGCCCTGGCTCGGCGACCGCAAGTGGGCCTACATCCGGCTGGAGGGCCGCTCGTTCGGAGACGTTCCCCTCAACGTCGAGCTCAAGCTCGAGGTCTGGGACTCGCCGAACTCGGCGGGGGTCGTGATCGACGCCATCCGCTGCTGCAAGCTTGGACTCGACCGCAAACTGGGCGGAGCCCTCGACGGGCCGTCGTCCTACTTCATGAAGTCGCCACCCACCCAGTACACCGACGAGATCGCCCACCAACGGACCGAGGCTTTCATCGCCGGGTCGGTGGTCAACGGCAACACGCCCGACCGCCTACAGCCGGTTCCCGCCGCGGAAGGGACCGCTCGGCGCTGATGATCCTCCCTCGCCTCTTCAGGCTGGGGAACTGGGTCATGCGGGCACTCCCGCCGCGGGTTCGCTATCCGCTGGCGGCGGTGACCGGACGCTGCGCGTTTTATGTCATGCCCCGGCGGCGCCGGGTGGCCTTCGAGAACTTCGGGCAGGTGCTCGGCCTGCCCTGGAACGCGCCCCTGGTGAAGCGCACCGCGCGCCATGCCTTCGGCAACTACTTCAAAATGTTCGCCGACTTCATGCTGATGGATACGCTCAAGCCCGAACAGATTCGGCGGATGGTCCGCCCTCAGGGCATCGAGCGGATCGATCGGGCGCTCGCCCAAGGAAAGGGTGTGGTGGTGGTCACCGCCCACGTTTCGAATTGGGATATCCTGGCCGCGGCGTCGGCGGTCTATGGCTATCCCATCAGCGCAGTGACCAACGATCTGCCCAGCGGTGGCCTCAACGAGCTGGTGATCGCGTCCCGCGAGCGGATCGGGATGAAGATGATCGGGCTCGGTCCCGGCAGCCTGCGCCAGATCCTCAAAGCGCTCGGGCGCAACGAGGTGGTGGCGCTGGCGAGCGACCTGTACAGTGGGGACCGTGGCGTCCGGGTGCCGTTCTTCAATCGGCCGGCAATGTTCCCCTCAGGACCGGCCGCTCTCGCCTTGAAGACCGGCGCGCCGATTCTCCCGGTCTGGTGCCGGCGCCAACCCGATAACCTCTACGTCGCCGAAGTGGAGGAGCCGATCGAAGTCAGCCGCACCGGCGACACCCAACGCGACATCCAGTTGACGACCGAGCGGATCGTGCAGTTCTTCGAACGGATCATCCGCCGCGAGCCCGACCAGTGGCTGGTCTTCTTGCCGGTCTGGCGGCGGGACCAAGCACCGCAGGGTCCCGAATCACCGATGCAACCGGTCCTCGACCCATCGTGATGACCTATCTCGGCTTCCGCGTGATCGAGGGCATCATCGCCCGGCTGCCACGGCGGCTGGCCTATGCGATCGGCGTCATCACCAGCACGCTCGCCTTCCCCCTGCTCGCGCGTCAGCGGAAGGCGCTCGAGTCGAATCTCCACCATGTGTTTCCGGAGATGCCGGGGCCGCAACTTCGCAAGCTGGCCTGGCGCAACTGGCTCAACTACACGAAGGCCTGGATCGATTTCTTCAAGATCCCACGGATGAACCGCCGCCGGTTGGGCGACCTCCTGACCCCCTTCGGGCTGGAAAACCTTGACGCCGCCATGGCCCGGGGCCGGGGCGTCATCGTGGTCGCACCCCATATGGGCTCGTGGGAGCTGGCGGCCGCCAGCTGGGCCGCCACCTTTGGCGAGATTGGCGTGATGGTGGAGCAGATCGAACCGCGACGACTCTTCAATCACGTTTCCCGAGTCCGCTCGAAGATGAGCATCCGTGTCATCCCGCTCAGCCGTACCGGCGCCCGAGACATCATCCGAATGCTGAAAGACCACCGGATGGTGGTGCTGGCCATGGATCGTGACATTTTGAACACGGGCCAGCCCTTCAAGTTCTTCGGCCGGCTCACCTCGTTCCCCACCGGGCCGGTCGAGATCGCACTCAAGACCGGGGCACCGATCCTTCCGGCCTTCTGTTTCCGGGATCGAAACGACGCCTATGTCGCGGTTGGCGAGGCGCCGCTCTTCCTCACCCCAAGTGAAGATCATGCCGCCGACGTTCGAGGTGCCATGGAACAGATCCTGGCGACGTTTGAACGGTATATAAAGAGGTATCCGGACCAGTGGCACGTGCTCGAGCCAATCTGGCCGGAGAAGCCTATCGTCCCGGCCGTCACCATTCCGTCACCGCCGGCGCAAGCCGCTGTGGGCGATTAAGGAGGAACTCGTGGGCAAAGCCGACTTCCACATGCATACGTCTCTCAACGACGGTACTGCCACCGTCCGGGAGGTGATGGACTACATCCGCGACCGTACCGACCTGGATGTGATTGCGATCACCGACCATGACCGTCTGACGGGCAGCTACGAGGCGCTCGAGCTGGCCAACGAGTATTCGTTCGACGTGGTCAGCGGCTGCGAGATCACCACCCTGCACGGCCATCTGCTGGCGCTCTTCATCGACAAGCCCATCCCCATGTGGCGCCCGCTGGACTGGACCATCGGCAAGATCCACGAGCAGGGCGGGCTGGCCATCGCGGTGCACCCCTTCTCGATGCTCACCCGCAGCATCGGATTCCGCTCCTTCGACGGCATCATGAAGCATCCGTCACCGGACATCTACTTCGACGCCGTGGAGACGTTCAACCCGTCGGTCGCCGGCCGGACCTGCGCCGCGAAGATCCATCGGTTGAACAAAAGCCGGTTTCATCTTCCCGAGGTTGGCTGCTCCGATAGCCACCATCTCCAGGGGATCGGCACCGGGTTCACAACCTTCCCCGGCAAAGACGCGCAAGACATGAAAAAGGCCATCCTGGCGAGCCAGACCAAGGCCTTTGGCGAGTACTGGGATTTCCTGACGCATCGTCGGATCGCGCAGCTCAAGTTCCGGCGGATCGGCCGCAACTGGGCTCGCATGGGACGGTCGGCCGTCCGAGCATTCGCCAGGGGTTGACGCGATGAAGGGAAGCGGGCGGGTAGTAACCCCCACCCTGGCCCTCCCCCCCAGGGGGAGCGGATCGATGCGATGAAGATCGCGCTCGTTTCCGCTTATGACTATGCCCATCCGGGCGGCGTGACCGAGCATGTCCGTCATCTCGCCGCCGGGCTCCGACGGCGGGGACACGATGTCACCGTTTTCGCGCCCTGTTCGGACCGGGAGCTGGCGGAACGGGACAGTGACTTCATCCGGGTGGGCCGGCCGTTCCCCATTCCCATGCACGGTTCGGTCGCCCGCATCACCGTCAGCCTGCATCTCACCAACCGGATCAAGCACTACGTCCGGGATGGCGACTTCGAGGTCATCCACTACCACGAGCCGCTGATGCCGGTGCTGCCGGTCACGGCGCTCCGATTCTCCAAGACCACCAATGTTGGGACCTTTCATGCCTTCGCGAGATCGAACGTCGGCTACTACTACGGCAAGCCGCTGCTGAGGCGGTATGTCCGGCGACTCCACGCGCGAATCGCGGTGTCCAACCCGGCGCGAGAGTTCGTGCGGCATTATTTCCCGGGCGATTACCGTGTCATTCCGAACGGGATCGATGTCCGGCGCTTCCAGAATCAGGCGCCGTACCCGGAGTTGCGCGACGGCATGACCAACCTGCTGTTTGTCGGCCGCCTCGAGTACCGCAAGGGCCTCGGCTACCTGCTGCGCGCCTTTGCCCAGCTCAAGCCGCAGTATCCGAATCTCCGCCTGATCATCGTCGGCGACGGCCCGCTGCGCCGCTGGTACGGCAACTTCCTGGCCCGCAAACAACTCGACGATGTCGTGATGGCCGGTTACGTGCCCGCCTCCGACTTGCCCCGCTATTACGCCAGCTGCGACATCTTCTGTTCACCGGCAACCGGCGACGAGAGCTTCGGCATCGTGCTCCTGGAGGCGATGGCGTCCGGAAAGCCGATCGTCGCCACCAGCATCGACGGCTTCCGCGAGGTCGTGACCCACGGCCGCGAGGGCCTGCTGGTCGAGCGCAAGAGCCGCCGGCAGCTGTCCTATGCCTTGCAAACGCTGATCAACAACCCGGCGATGCGCCAGGAGATGGGGCAAGCCGGCTTGCTGAAGGCCCACCAGTACGACTGGGAACGCATCATCGACGAGGTCACCGACGTGTACCGCCAGGCGCGCGACCAGGCGCAGCCCGCCCGGTCCGTGCGGCTCGAGCCGAGCCTGAGTCCGCGCTGATGTTTACCCAGAAATTCCAGGCCTGGGTCCGCCGCTGGGCGGAGCGGCTCGTCAGCGTGTTCCGCGAATCGCCGATCACGCCGAACATGCTGACGCTGTTCGGGCTGCTGATCACGGCCGTGGGCGCCTTGCTGGTTGCCGTCAACCAGTTGCTCCTGGGCGGCCTGGTGCTGACCGTCGCCGGCTTCTTCGATGTCTTTGACGGTGCCCTCGCGCGCGCATCGGGCAAGGTGTATCGCTACGGCGCCTTCCTCGACTCGACCGTCGACCGCTATTCCGAAGGCGTCGTCTACCTGGGAATCCTCATCTACTTCCTCCAACACCACGACGGCCTGCGGCCGATCATCGTGTTGATTGCGCTGGCCGGGTCGTTCCTGGTCAGCTACGTGCGAGCCCGGGCGCAGAGCCTCGGCTTCACCTGCGATGTGGGGATCCTGGCACGGCCGGAGCGGGTGGTGATCATCGTGGCGGGCCTGCTCCTCGAATCGGTCGGGGTCAGGTTCGGGTCATGGTCGCCCTTGACCGTGGCCCTGCTCATCCTGGCGGTCGGAACCAACTTCACCGCGGTGCAGCGGATCTGGGTGGTCTGGCAACAGAACCGGGCTGAACTTCGGGCGATTCGCGGGGAGAATCCGGCGGCCGGCGGCGACCAAACCCCGGAACCGCAACCCGTCCGGGCGGCCATGCGGCGCTTCTTCGAGAACCTGGGCAAGACCTAGTATTCTTCCGCCGCGACACTAGGTATCATGTGGGCGTGCAGGTCGCCATCTATGCCGACCGTGACCCCGGGGGCAAGAAGTTCATTGCGACCCTGAAGCGGCGCCTGAAGAACGAAGAAATCCGCGCCTGGCAGATCAAGAAACTGGCGCCCTTCACGCTGGTGCATGCCGGCGATCGTTACACGAAGATCCGGGTGACCTTCGTCCCGGCCGGCACCCCGAGCTTCAGCCGCGCCGCCCGGGCGGGCTTGCTCGGCGCCTTCCGCAACCCGGAGCCGACGCTGCTCGCCACCATCTCGGATGGCCCGTCCGCCGATCGCGTGCTCGGATTCGTGGTCGGCATGCTCACCCGCCACGCCGAGCCGTTGGGCGTCTCGGGCGTCGGCATCCCGCTCACCTAGCCAACCTCCCGCGGTTAGCTCGTCGCTGTCTCCGTCGCGACGCCGCCGCGCAGCCCGAACAGGTGCTTCTGCCAGGCGAGGTAGATCACGATCGCCACGTTGATCAGCAGGATGCTGATGCGGACCGGAGTCTGCCGCTGCATCACTTCGTTGACCTCGAAGGGGATCCCGATGCAGCCGGCGATCACGGTCAGATACTCCGCCCAACGGCGCCGCCGCGCCAGCCCGACCGCTTCCGTCAACTCCAGCATCCCGAAGAGCAGCGCGCCGATCCCGATGAGCAGCACGGTCCGCGAGGAGAATTGGCCGATCGGACGAAGCACGGTTATCAAGAGCCGCGGAATCAACCGCCGTTCGGGATTGACGTCCAGCTCGGTGACCCACTGGCGGACCAGCAAAACGATATTGCGGCTCCGGGCCAGCAGGGCGATCCCCAGGATGAACACCAGGCTGCCGCGAATCGCCCGTTCCAGGATGATCAGCCGCACCACGGTATCGACCGGCTGGGTTTCCCGGCCAAGCTCTCGCTTGGCCCGCTGCCAGAATGTCACTGCGGCAGTGCCTCGAGCAGGCGGTCGAGATCCTCGTCGCTGTTGTAGTAATGCGGCGAGGCGCGCAGGAAATCAATGCGGAGCGAGACGATGACGCCGGCCTCGCGGAGACGGGTGTGCAGCTCGGCAGGCACCATGCGGGGGTGCCGGAAGGAGACGATGCCGGAACGCTCGGATGGCAGCATCGGTTTGCATACCAGCTCGTAGCCACGGCGCGGCAACTCGTCGCGCAACCGGTCGGTAAGCCGAAGGACGGTCTCTTCGATGGCCGGCGGTCCGGCTCGGAGCAGCAGGTTGACCGCGGCCCCCATCCCGAGGATGCCCGGGTAATTCGGAGCCGACTCCTCGAACCGGCGAGCATCCGGCTTCAATGTGAGGTCGTACTCGACGTACTCGTTGTCACGCACCACGCTGTCGGTGCCGATCGTCGCTGGGGTCAAGCGTTCCAGCATCCGCGGACCCACATAGGCGAAGCCGACCCCGATCGGGCCCAGCAACCACTTGTGGGCGCCGGCGCAGAGGAAGTCGACCGACACCCGTGACAGATCCAACTTGAGGGCACCCGCCGCCTGCATCGCGTCCACGACGAGCAGCACGTCGCGGCCTTTGAGCGCCGCGCTCAGGGCCGCGAGGTCCATACGAAAGCCGCTCCAGAACTGGACCGCGCTGATCGCCAGCACCCGGGTCCGCGGGTCGCAGAGCTTGGTCAGCGCCTTGACGTCGATCCGTCCCTGCTCGGGCCGATAGAGGCGCAGCTCGACGCCTTTTCGCTCGAGGCTCATCCAGGGATAGATGTTGGCCGGAAACTCCCGATCCACACCCACGATGTTGTCGCCTGGTTCCCAGTCGAGACCGGCCGCCACCAGGCCGAGCCCGGCGGTCGTGTTTTTGGTAAACGTGATGGACTCTGCTCCGACCGATAGCAGTTCCGCAACCCGACCGCGCACCTGACCGCGCAGACGTTCCCAGTGCACCAGGTCGAAAGGCTCCTCCGTCAGCCGGCCGAGAAACACCTCCATCGTGGAGCGCACCGGGGTGGACAGTGGTGCGATGCCCGCGTGGTCGAGGTACGCATAGCGAGGTGCGATCGGAAACAATGCTCGCATCTCATTTGGCGTCATCGGCATACCTTGGGCACACTACACTAGGCATATTGGTCGAAGCTGCCCCCATTGATGTCTCGGACTTCGAGCGCGTCGACATGCGCGTTGGCCGCGTCCTCGAGGCCGAGCCCTTTCCCGAAGCCCGAAAACCGGCGTACAAGCTTCGCATCGATTTTGGACCACTCGGCGTCCGCCGCTCCAGCGCCCAGCTGACCGTGCACTACCGTCCGGATGAGTTGCGGGGCAAGCTGGTCGTCGCGGTCATCAACTTTCCACCACGACAGATCGGCCCGGTGCGCTCGGAGGTGCTGGTGCTGGGCGTGCCCGATCCCGATGGCGCCGTCATACTCCTCGAGCCCAGCCGCGACGTGCCCCTCGGGGGTCGCGTCTTTTGAGCGCGGCGCCGCTCCTCCCCTACCTGGTGAGCGAGTGGCACGATCAAGCGACCGGCGCCCGGGGATGGTTCGTCATCGATCGCCTGGTTGGCGGGATGTGTTCCGGCGGCATTCGCATGCGACCCGGCGTCACCGTCGACGAAGTGACCGACCTGGCTCGCACCATGTCGCACAAGATGGCCGTGCTCGACATCCCATACGGCGGCGCCAAGTCGGGGATCGACTACGATCCGGCATCGCCGGAGGCGCCCGCAGTGCTGCGCGGTTTCATCGACGCCATCCGCCCCTTCATCGCTGAGCGCTACGCGACCGGGGCCGACCTCGGGACGCGTGAATCCGACATCATCGCCGCCTGTCAGCTGGTCGGGTTGACGCATCCGCTCCAGGCTGGGTTCAAAACCGAAGGCGGCGCCGGGCTGAGCCGCGTCAAGCAGGCCCTGGCGCTGACCAGCGAAGGCACTCCGATCACCGAGTTGATGGCGGGGTACGGCGTGGCGGAATCCACCTTCGAGGCGGCCGAAGTGCTCGGCCTGCCGCTGCACGGCGCGACGGTGGCGCTGCAGGGATTCGGCAACGTGGGCGGCGCCGCGGCCCGCTACCTGGTCAGGGCTGGGATGCGGATCACCGTCGTCGCGGACATCGAAGGCACCATCATCGACGAGAACGGCCTCGACGTCCCACACCTGCTCGCGATCCGCGACCGGTTCGGTCGGATCGACCGCCGCCGCCTGAAACCCGGCACGCGTTGCGCGCCCGAGCCCGACTGGCTTGGTCAAACCGTCGACATCATGATCCCGGCCGCGATCGGGAACGCCATCCGCGCCGACAACCAGGCGGGCATCCATTGCCGCCTCCTGGTCGAAGGGGCGAACAACCCGGTGACGCCCGAAGCGGAGGCGCAGTTGGAGCATCGCGGAACCACCATCCTGCCCGACTTCGTCGCCAACGCCGCCGCCGCCTTTCTGTTTTGCGGCCTCCTGGAAAAGCGACTGGAGCCGAATCTCGATTCCATCTTCACGGTGACCAGCCGCCAGCTGCGAAGCACCACCCGCGAGCTGCTCGAGCGCGCCCGGCGCGAGCGGGTTTCGAACCGTCGCGCCGCCGAGGAGATCGCCGAGGCGCGACTGCGGGCGCACCGGCCCTAGAGCCCCCACCCTCCCCCGTAAATATCTAGTTCCGGCGGCGCTGCGCGTGACGGCGCATCATGCAGTCGTCCATGACCACGTCCAGCCCTGCCGCTCGCGCCCGCGCCGCGGCGTCCCCGTCGACGACGCCGTCCTGGAGCCAGACCGCGCTCGCCTTGATCGCGATGGCGTCGTCGACGATCGGTCCGACGAACTCCGAGCGGCGAAAGACATCGACCACGTCGATGGGCTCCGGCACCTGTCGCAAGTTGGGATAGGCGCGCTCACCGAGGACCTCGTCGACCTTGGGGTTGACCGGGATGACGCGGTAGCCGGCGCGTTGCAGGTAGCGGGCGACGCCGTGGCTGGGACGTCGTGGATCCGGGCTCAGGCCGACAACGGCGATCGTCCGGGCCGATGTCAGGATTTTTTCGGCCACATCGGGCGCCAGCCGGTCCACCGGATCAACTCTACAATGGCCCGGTGACGCCTTCCGCGCGGCTGTCGCCCTTGCCCACCGAAATCGTCGATGCCTTTCGTGCCGTCGCACCCGCGGTCGAGACCTTTGCCCGAGAACACGACCTGCTGATCGAGCGCTACCGGCGCGCCAAGCCCGCCTGGGAGCTCCGCTTTGCGCGGCAGTTGGGCGGACAGGCGGTCCTGACCATCAGCTATCGGGAGCGGACCGGACATGTGCTCGACGTCAGCGCCATCTGGTGGGTCGACGACCGCCTGGACCAGACGCGTCGACTGCGGTCCGAGAAGATCGGCGTCTACGACCGGCGGGCGGCCCCGGCGGTCCTGGTGCAGCAGCTCGAGACGGCGCTGGCCACCGTCGACGCCTGGACCGTCTCCGACCTGGGTCCGCCGCACGGCCCGTTCCCGGAAACAGGGATGATCTCGCCGCCCTTTCCACGCCGGGGGCGGCCGATGTGATGACCGAAGGACCGGACGACCGCGCCGCGGAAGACGAGTTGCGGCTGGCCTTCGGCCGGGCCGTGGGCTTCACGCTCGCCGCGCTGATCCTGACGCTCGGCGGCGGGGTGCTGCTGATCCTGGTAGCGGCCGCGGTCTTTCGCTTCGCGCTGGGCGGGTAGCCGCCGCGCCGAACCGGCGGGCGGCGGTGGGCGACGGCGCATCCATGACGCCAGGGTGAAGGATGCCGGCCATGATCTCCACGCTGTCGACGAGACGCGGACCGGGGCGGCTGAAGAAGGCGTTGCCGTCGACCACCCAGAGATCGGCTCGGAGGGCGTCGAAGCGGCCGCGGACCGTCTCCGTCTCGCGCAGGCTGCGGTCCAGGGAAAACCCGCAGGCCATGACCACGACCACTTCGGGCTGGAGGTCGATCACCTGCTGCCATTCCACCGGGTGCGCGGGTTGACCCGCCACCCCCAGCAGGTCTTCGCCGCCGGCCATCGCGACCAGGCCTGGGGTCCAGTGCCCGCAGTTGTACGGGGGGTCGACCCATTCGAGGCACACCACCCGTCGCCGCGGCTTGCCCGCGACGCGCTGCTCGACGCTGGCGACCCGACGCCGCAGCTCATTGCAGATCTCCCGGGCGGTGTCAGGGCGGCCGACCAGGCCGCCGACGAACAGGATGTTCTCGAAGACATCGTCGAGGCTCTCCGGCTCCAGCGAGACGAGTTGCGGCGACGACCCCAAGCGGCGAGCGGCCCGCTCGACGATCGGATACGAAACGGCGCAGACCTCGCAGAGCTCCTGGGTCAAGATCAGGTCCGGTTGAACGGCCGCCAGGCGGGCGCCGTCCAGGGCGTAGATGCTGCTCCCCTGGTGCACCAGCTCGCGGATGTGCCGATCCACCTCCACGCTCGAGCCATCCTGCGACAGCACGCTCCGGGTCAGCACCGGCTTGGCGCGCACTGACTCGGGGTAGTCGCACTCATGGGTGACCGCCACCAGCTCGTCCTCCATGCCGAGCGCGCACACGATTTCGGTGGCGCTGGGCAGCAGCGAGGCGATCCGCATCAGCGGTCGGCCGGGACGAAGGGATTCAACAGCATCTCTTCCTCGATCGTCGTGCTGGGGCCGTGACCCGGATAGACCACGGTCTTTCGGGGCAACCGGTAGAGGACGTTGCGGATGCTGAAGACGATCTTCTGCGTGTCGCCGCCCGGCAGGTCCGTCCGGCCGATGCCGCGCTGGAACAGGGTGTCACCGGAAAAGCAGTCGAGCCCGAAAAGAAAACACACCGACCCCTGCGTGTGGCCCGGCGTGTGGAGGACGCGCAGGCTGAGGTCCGCAAACGCGAGCGTCGTGTCGTGGGCCAGGTCGGTGTCGATACCGAACGGCGCGAAGCCACCTGGGAGAAAGGGCAGCCCTGCGAACTGGTCCCAGTCCAGGATGGCGAGGTCATCGGGATGCATGGCGATCGGGGCACCGGTCCGCGCGTGAAGGGCGGGCACGCCGCCTACGTGATCGATGTGGCCATGGGTCACCAGGATGCGCTCGATCGTCAGTTTCTCCTGCTCGATCCGCTGTAGCACGCGATCGACCTGCAGTCCCGGATCGACGGCAAGCGCCATCGACGTGTCGCGCCGCCGGATCAGGTAGCAGTTCTCGCCGAAGAGGTCGTCGGGAAATACCGAGATCGCGAGCGTTTCTCGGAGCGTCTCGGCCGGCGTCATCCGACCGAAACCTCCTGGGAGGCCGGGGTCAGGACCTCCGGGCCCTTATCGGTGACAAGCACCATCTCCTCGAGGCGAACGCCGCCCCACCCCGGGACGTAGATGCCCGGCTCGTTCGTAATGACCATGCCGGCCTGCAGCGTGGTCTGGTCGCTGGGCGACAGAAACGGCCGCTCGTGGACCTCCAGGCCGATCCCATGGCCGAGGCCATGGCCGAAGGCATGTGTCTCGCCCGCCAGCACCTCGCGGGCGCGCCGGTCGACGGCATCCGCCGCAACCCCCGGTTTCATCAACGCCATCGACGCGAGCTGTGCCTGGCGCACCGCCTCGATCACCCGGGTTTGCTCGGAGGTGGGCGTCCCCACCACGATTGTCCGGGTGGTGTCGCTGTTGTATCCGCCGGCGCGCGCGCCGAAGTCAACCACCACCATGTCACCACGATCGAGTACCCGGTCGGAGGCCCGACCGTGCGGCAGCGCGCCGTGGTCACCCGCGGCCACGATGGTGTCGAAAGCGGGACCGTCGGCGCCCAGCTCGCGGAACGTCTGCTCGAGTAAGAACGCGACATCCCGCTCGCGCAGGCCGGGGCGGACCACCGACCGAACCCGATCGAACGCCCGGCCGGCGATCGAGGCCACCGTACGCAGGAGTTCGACCTCATCGGCGGTCTTCAGCATTCGGAGCTCTTCGATCAGGCCGGCGGTCGGCACCAGGGTCAGCTCGGCCGGCAGAGCCGCCCGAAGCCGCTGATGCTGATCGACGGTGAGCTGTTGGGACTCGAACCCGATCCGGCGCAGGCCAAGCGCCGTGAGCCGCTCGGCAACCAACGTCCACAGCCCGTGCGAGGCACGGGACCGAACCAGGGTGAAACCCGGTGCCTCCGCTTCCATCTGAATCCAGTAGCGGCTGTCGCCCACGATTTCCGCGGCCGCGCTGCCGATCACGAGGTAGCCCAGGCTGCCGCTGAACCCGGAGAGGTAGCGAATGTTCTCGAGGCCCGCCACGACCAGGCCGTCGAGCTCGAGGTCGACCAGGCGCCGGCGCACGGCGGCTACCCGGCGGGCCGATTCATCAGCTCGCATCGGCGCTCATGATACGGAGCGCTTAGTTAATGCCTTCCGGCCGGCTGGATCCCAGCGAGCTCAGCGGTTCGGTGGCCAGCTCGGCGAGTCGGCCGAGCATGTCCATCGGCGCGGCGATCGACTCGGCTCGATAGACGGCAACCGCGCCCCAGATCGCGCCGCGCTGCGCCATCGGGGTCGCGACGGCCGAGCCGGTGGGCGGCTCGGCGCCGTGCAGCAGGTATTTCGACCAGCGGCTCTTCGGCAGGTCATCGATGACCACCGGTTTCTCCGTGTACAGCGTCCACTCGAGCAGCGCCTCGAGCACCGGTCCCAGCTCCTCGAGCCGGTCCGGCCGGCCGGGCAGGGCGAAGCTGTCCTTGTTCCAGCGGCCGTCCGCATCCCAGAAGACCACCATGCCGCCGGCCGCGTCCAACGTTTGCAGCGCCCGCCCCAGCAGGAGGTTGGCCGCCATCTCGCGGACGTGGCTGGTCGGCATCCCCTCAGCCTAACCCGGGGTCCAAGGGCTGACAAGGCCGCATCACTCAGGGTGCTATCGTCACGAGGACGCCGTCGCCGGAGGGTGGGTGACGGGATGGCCCTGTGGGCCAGGAGGACAGATGCTGGAACCAACTCGGGCCGTCGAATCGGGCCCACCGCCGGACGTCGACCGGCAGGGTCGGCGCCTGCTGATCGTCGGGGCGATCGCGATGGTGTTCCTCGTGATGATCGGCTACGTCGTCGCCGGGGCGGCGGCCGCGGGTGGGCCGGTCGGCCGGGCCGACGCCGCGCTGCGGGCGACCTTCGACCACCAGGACCGGGTCGTCGCCAGCTTGAGCGAGAACCCCTTCAAAAACCTCGACTTCAAGTCGAACACCCCCGACATCGCCACGGCGAAGACCGCCCTGGCCGCGTATGAGCACCGGTTGGCCAGTGCCACGGCGCTGGTGACAACCGACCGGGCGGCCCTGCAGCGGATCAGCCTGGACTTGCACGGCTCCATCCTGACCCTGCCCGAGCGAGCGGCCATCGACCGCGACCATCGCCGGGTCGACGCCGCCCTGGCCGGCCTCGCCAGCGCGAGGGACGGCCTCGCCATTCTGGAGAAGGAGTCCGCCTTTGCGGCGCCCTTCCTCGATGCGCTGGCCGGCTTCCTAGCGCTAGGCAACGCGACGGATCTGGCGGGCGTGCAGGCGCAACTTCCCGGCACCGGCGCCAGTCTTCAGATGGCGGTCGACCTGGCCAAGCCGCCCGCGGTCCCGGCTGAGCTGGGCCCGATGCTCACGGCCATGCAGCAGGCCGTCACCGACCTTCGGGCGATGGTCGCGGCCGCCCAGGCCAACGACCAGGCCGCGTTCAGCACGGCGTCAGCGGCGCTCGACGCGGACGTCAAGGCCATGACCGGGTTCGACCAGACCGCACTTGACCAGGCCGACCAGCTGCGCTTCCAGCCGATGATCGATTCGTACAACTCGCAGATGAAGATCGCCGCCGGCGGCTAACCAGGACGGCCGCCACCCCGTTGCGGGCGGCGTCCAAGGCTGACCAGCAGTGCGACCAGGAAGACGACGACGCCCAGGCGGATGGCCGCATCCGCCAGGTTGAAGTCGGTCGGCCAAAGGTGCACCTCGATGAAGTCGGTCACGCTACCCAGGCGAACGCGGTCCACGAGGTTGCCCACGGCGCCGCCGGCAACCGCGCCGAGAGCCGCGGCGCCCAGCCCTCCGGCCGCGCTGCCGCGCACCACGAGCACCACGACGGCCACCACCAGGATGCCGGAGACTGCCAGGAAGAGCAGGTTATGGCCGCTGAGCAGGCCCAGGGTCGCGCCGCTGTTGCTGGTCAGCCGGAACCAGAGCCAGCCGTTGATGGCCGTGACCTGGTGCCCCGGTGTCAGCGTGCCCTGCGCCCACGCTTTGCTCGCCTGGTCCGCAGCCAGCACGAGCAGGCCGATTGCGGCTGCCGTCAGGAGTTCGCGATGCCGCGCCATCGGTCCATCACGCCGGTTAGGGCGTCGTGGTTGGTTGGGGAGAGCTCGTAGCCCCCTGACCCTGCGCGGTGCCGCTGGGCGACGCGCTCGGGCTGCTCTGGCTGTTCGGCGACGCCGGCGCTTGGGCGACCTTCAGCGCTTCGGCGGCGCGGTCGCGCGCCTGGGCGAGGGCGCTCGCCGCGGTCGGGTTTGCGGCCTGGCCCTGAAGGACGACGAGCTGCTTGTCGTCCGTGGCAATCGCCTGACTCAAGCGGTTCTGCATGGCGGCCCCGATGGCCGGGTCGCTCTGCTTCGCGTTCTGGACCAGCTCGGCCGCGACGTTGAGCTGGTCGTTCAGCGCGTTGAGCGCTCGGCCGGCCAGGTCGACCCGGTGGCGGGCGAGCATGGCCTCGGCCTCGGTCAGCCGGGTCTTCGCGAGGTCGAGGTGCTGAACCAGGCGATCGGATTGACTGAAGGTCAGCGCGCCGCGGACGTTTTCCAGTACGCCTTTCAGCGGGTACAACGTCGAATCCGGAAGGCTGTCCGCCGACGCGGCGAGGGCTCCCGCCACCAGCAGGATGGTGACGGTCGCCGCGGCCACCAGCAGGCGCCGGATCGGGTGGCCGTGCGACCGGACGGTCGCCGACTGCTCGACGGCGGCCAGCACCAGGTTCCAACCGCGGATCTTGGCGCCGGGCGAGGGAGCGACCGGATCGACGGCACGTAGCCGCTCCGCCAGCCGTTCCAGCCGCTGCACCTCAGACGCCATCGACCGGCCTCCCTTGCAGGACGCGCTCCAGCGAACCCAGCGCGCGGTGCTGCAGGGCCTGAACCGCACCGACGGACTTGCCCAAAATGACGGCGACCTGGGCGGCCGTCAGGTCCTGGAAGAACCGCAGGATCAGCACCTGTTGTTGCTCATCCGTGAGGTCGCGCAGCGCGGCGCGCAGGTCGTCGTTCGAGAGTTGCTCGACCGCCAGCTCGGAGGGATCCGCCGATTCCGACGGCGGCGCGTGCTCGAGCGAGACGATCGTGACCTTGCCGTGCCGGCGGTAGTGGTCGATGGTGGCGTTGTGCGCGATCCGGTAAACCCAGGAGGAGAAGGCGACGCCCTGGTCGTGGAAGAGATCGAGGCGGGTGAGGCTCCTGGTCATCGTGTCGATGGCGAGGTCCTCCGCGTCCTCGGCCCGGCCGAGCCGGGCGTAGACATAGTTGTAGATGCGGTCGAAATAGCGTTCGAAAAGGGTGCGGGCCGCATCCTGGTCCCCGTTTCGCACTCGCTCGATGAGTGGGCGATCGTCGTCGCCCGCCGGCCTTCCCAGTGCGCGCACTGGGTGCCATTATGGGCGGTGCCCGGACCGATGGGCTGCGGGCGGTCCGCGACGAGCGTGGGCATGGTCATCCCCTAATACGCGCGACCGCGGAGCGGCCATATGTCGCGAACTCAGTCGACGACGATCGCGCCCGCCTCACCCTCGGTCAATTCGCCGACCACAACCCCGGCCACCCGCCGTACCTGCAGGGCCTCGAGCAGACGAGCAGCCTGCGGTTCGGGGACGGCGATCAGCAGGCCCCCGGAGGTCTGGGCGTCGCAGAGGACCGTCTGGCGGGCAGCCGGCAGCTTGGCCGGCCAGCGCACCCGGGCGTGAAGAAACCGCTCGTTCGATCGGGTACCACCGGGCACTTCGCCGGCCTCAGCCAGCAGCTCGGCTCCAGGGAGCATCGGAACGGCCGACGCCTCGACGCGGGCGGCGACGCCCGAGGCCCGGGCCAGGTAGTGAAGATGGCCCAGCAAGCCGAAGCCGGTGACGTCGGTCACCGCGTGCACCTCGACCGTGGCCATGGCGTCGGCGGCGTCGCGGTTCAGGCGCAGCATTCCCTCGATCGCGGCCGCGGCGACGTCCGGCGGCGCCACCTCGTGCTTGATCGCCGTCGTGATGATGCCGGTGCCCAGCGGCTTGGTCAGCACCAGCCGGTCGCCTGGCCGGCCTCCTCGATTGCGCCGCACCCGGTCGGGGTGGACGGTGCCGGTGACGGCCAGGCCGTACTTGGGCTCATGGTCGTCGATGCTGTGGCCGCCCAGGATGTCGATGCCCGCCTCGCGGACTTTCTCCAGGCCACCGCGCAGAATGTCGGCCAGCAGCAACGGGCCGAGCTCCTTGATCGGAAAGGCGACCAGGTTGACGGCCATCAAGGGCTGCGCGCCCATCGCGTAGATGTCGCTCAAAGCGTTGGCGGCGGCGATCGCCCCGAACGTATAGGCGTCGTCCACGACCGGCGTGAAGAAGTCCGTCGTCAGCACCAGGGCAAGGTCGGGCCGGAGCTGGTAGACCGCGGCGTCGTCGCCGGTCTCCAGCCCGACCAGGACATCGGGATTGTCGAGCCGTAACGGCAAGTGGCTCAGAACCTGAGCCAGGTCCTCAGGACCGATCTTGCAGGCTCAACCGGCTCCGTGCGACCACTGCGTGAGCCGCACTTTCTCGACCGCACTCATGATTTGCACTGTACCCGACACCCAACAGGAGGGCGCCGTCCTGCGCGTTGCATCGTCATGGGAAGCCTCGCCCGGCGGGTTGCGTGGCGAAGCGTGATGCCCGTCGGAGCGGTCATCCTCGCTGTGGTGTTGCTGGTCGGCCTTGTCGGTCATCATCCGCAGCTCTCACGCCAGCAGGCGATCGACGCAGCGCTGAGCAAACGGGCCCAGCAGACAGCGCACTATGCCGCCAAACTGGTTCGGGAGTCGGACCTGGAGGGCGTGGCCCCCGAGTGGGGAGAGAGCACCGGCCCCGATTTCTTTGTCTGGGTGATCGCAGCTTCCGGAGATTACGGGATCCATGGCGAGTCTCCAGGCCCACAGACCTGGACCGTCCTGCTGGTCAACGATGAGCGTCCCGCACAGCTTTCGGGTACGTTAACCGGAGTCCAGGGCAACTGGCCGCCCTTCTTCGACCGGCTTGTCGACCTGAGTTAAGTCCAGCCTGCTCTGCTACCGTCAACGCAGTGGAGCTGACGTTCCTCGGGACCGGTGCCGCCTTTTCCCCGTACGCCTACAACGCCGCGATCCTGGTCGACCGGACCATCCTGATGGACGCGGGCGCCCCACTCACGGTCCATCTTCCTAAGGCCGGCGTCTCATTGGACGAGCCGCGGGCGGTCATGTTGAGTCACTTTCATGCCGACCACACCTTCGGGATCGCGTGGCTGATCCTCGGACGCGTCATCCTCCACCAGCAGTCGCCGCCGCTCACCGTCTTCGGTCCCGCCGGGACCACGTCGTATCTGGAGCGGTTACTCGACTTTGCCTGGGGCGAGGAGATGCGACGTCACAGCTGGGAGCGGCTGCGACTGACGGTGCGTGAGCTTTCCGACGGGGATACGTTCGAGATCGAGGGAAGCCGCGCCCGGGCATTCCGGATGCCGCACGCCAGCCGGCTCGATTGCCTCGGTTTCACCATGGAGCGGGACGGGGTGCGCCTCGGTTACAGCGGCGACGCCAAGATGTCAGCGCAGCTCGAGGCGCTGGTCGCCGCCTGCGACCACGTGATCACCGAAATGACCTACGAGGACGAGGGTGGGGAGATGCATCTCGGACGCAAGGACGTCGAAGCCCTGATGCAGCGGCACCCATCGACCCGCTTCATCATTACGCACCGGGGCAGCAACGCCTCGGTTAGCGGCGCCGTGATGGCGCATGACTTTCTGACGTTGCATCTTCCGCTCTAGCCACGCGCCCCTGGCGAAGGGCATCCCGCCAGGCTTTCGCGACCAACCCCGGGTAGCTCCCACGAATCCGGCTCCAGGCGCCGCGTGCCGCGGCGAGCTCATCGGCGGTCAGGCCGCCGCGGCGGAAATTGGCGCGAGTGTACAGCTCGGCCAGCCGCCGGACCTCCTCATCCAGCGGTGGCACCGAGGCGGCCAGTCGCGTGGCGAACTCCTCGGGCGTGTCTCCCGCATGACGCGGCACTTTCAGTCGATTCCCGAGGAAGAGCAGCCGGCGCCAGATGCGGGGCACGTCGCGGGCGGCCAGCAACCAGCGAAGGGCGAGCAGGAGCGCGATGGCCAGCAGCAGAAGTAGAGCCACGACCCCGACCAGGACCGGCCGCCAGACGTCGAAGGGCGCCACTGCGTCTGAGCTGCCGGCGACCCCGGGCCGCTCGGCGAGGTTCGGCCTGATCGAGGCAGAGGCCGAGGGTGCCGCCGTGCCCGGGTCGGTGAGCTGGGCCAGCGTCAGCGGGCGGGTCACCGGCGCGTTGGTGCCGTCAGGCGTGGGCTCGAACGGAATCCAGCCGTAACCCGGGAAGAAGACCTCGACCCAGCTGTGGGCCTCGACGGCGTTGACGAAGAACTGATGCGTCTTGTCATCGAGCACCCCCTGGCTGAAGCCGCTCATCTGACGGCTGGGAATGCCGAGGGTGCGGAGCATGACGTTCATCGCCGTCGAGAAATCCTGGCAGAAGCCTTTTTTGGTGTTGAACAGGAAGTTGTCGAGCGGCCGCACGCCCGGCGGCGCCGTCGGGGGCTTGAGAATGTACGTGAATCGTCCCTTGGCGATGAACCAGGACTCAATCGCCTTCGCCTGGTCGTAGGGTGTGCTGGCCCCGGCGGCGCGAACGATATCCTGGGCGAGCGCGGCGATGTCGGCGTCGCGCGCCGTCGAATAGCCGTCGTGGATCCGCCCGGCCTGATAGAGGGCGATGTAGGGTCCGAGCCAGGCGGGATAATCGGTCCCGGCGTTCTGCAGGTCCTGGACGTCCACGTTGGGGACGGCTTCGGTGACGCTGAACGTGTAGGGCGCCTGGAGCCGCTTCGCGAAGTGGATCTTGTCAACCGTGTCGAAGGTTGCGGTCGTATTGTCGCCGGCGACGTTCACCAGCGCCGGGGTGGACCCCGAAGCCGGGGACGGCACCGAGCTCATGATGCCGCGTACCGTGGTGGGCTGGTTGTCGACCGACAGGATCTCCCCGGCGCTGAAGACGGTATTGGCCGTCTGGTCCGGGGACACCAGCACATGGAAGGTGTTGTGCAACACCTGGATGCGCGCGGTGTTCGCCGGCAGGTCGTCCCGCGGGAGCGTGGCCCGCGGGGCCAGCACCGGTTGCTGGCGGACCGGCACCTCGGGCGTGGACGGCAGCTCATACCATTCGATGCCATCCCAGCCGGCCAGCGCGATGCCGCGCCAGTAGGGATAGTAGATTGGGCTGTCGCCGGTCACCAGCATCACGCTCTTTGATTTCGCGGTGAGCTGTGAGCCAGGTCGCACCGTTTCGCTATAGCCGACCGATCCGACCGAGACGGATGACGACCCGCTGCCTCCAATCCCAAACGGATGGAAGGAATCCGCGTGCATCACCCCGGGGATCAGCATGCCGCTGATGTCGGCGCTGCTCAGCGGCGGGAGGACGATGAAGGCGACAAAGAGAATGGCGACCGTCGCTTCGATGCCGACCTCGCCAAAGGTCCAGCCGGTGTCGGCCGCGTGCGGCACGCGGCGCGTCCGCCAGCCCTCCTTGAGCGCGACGAAGTTGAGGCGCAGAAGCGCCGATGCCGCGGCCGCCAACCAGACGACCGTGAAGAAGACGAGGCCGGGGCTGGTGTCGTTGATGATCTCCACCGCCAGGATGGTGCCGGTCGGGAGGAGCGCAACGAGGCCGTTGCGCCGCCGAAAGATCCACCAACTGGTCCAGAGCCCGGTGACCGCGAACATCAGCAGCAAGCCGATCAAGAGCAGCAGGTTGGTCTGGTCGGGGAGAGCCTGGAGCCACTTTTGCAAGGCGGAAAGCGAGCCGCCCGCGGTCAGCGGCGACGGCGTGAAGAGCAGCAGCGACGCCAGCGCAGCAGGAACCGAAGCGACGAGATAGGCAAGCCGGCGAAACCCCGCCACAACGAACAACCACCCGAACGCCGTGGCGAGCGCCGCCGCCGGCACCAGCCGCCCCTCCGTATCGGGCACCCAGGCGGAGCGCTCGACCGCGGTCGCCACCGACCATCCCATCACAAGCGCCAGCCCCAGCAACAACCCCATATCGCGCAAATCGAAGGTGACGAGCGCCCGGCCCGCACGAAGAACGCGGAGCGTCAGACGGCCATCCTCGTAGTGCGGTCGGAACAACCCTGCGGCCCACGCGCCGCCGAGAGCGACCACCGCCAGGAGGACGATCGTCGCGGGGTTAAACTGCGGCAACCCGTCGCTCCTCCGCGATGTCCAGCTCGTGGGGACCGCGGATGATCCACCAGTTCACCGCCTGGCGCCAGCGGCCGGCCGGGGCCAGGGGCGGTTGGCTGCCGCCGAAGCCGCGCGGATCGAGGTAGACGACCAGGCTGCGCTGGCCGCGCACACCAAGATCCAGCAGCGCGTCGAGCCAGTGTTCGTCGGACGACGGGGTGATGACGATCAGCCCGCCGCGATGGCGCCATTGGTTTCGCTGCGAGGTCAGGAGGGTGGCGAGTGAGACGGTGCCGTCCGCTTGCGCCAGGGTGAAGTGCTCGAAGAGCTTCTTCTGCTGCTGGTCACCACGAGCGGCCTCGATCACGCTGAGCCGGCTGTCGTTGCTGACCAGTCCGATGGAACTACCGCGGCGCAGCGCCGCGTCGGTAATGGAGGCCGCCAGGCTCATCGCGTACTCGAGGGTGGAATCGGGGGCCTCGCCGGCGTGAACCGAGGCCTGGAGGTCGAGCACGATCCAGGCATCGCCGCCTTCGCGCGTCTCGAAGCTGCGGCTCATCAGCCGAGCCAGCCGGGCGGAGGACGCCCAGTGGATGCGTTTCACGCTGTCGGTCGGCACGTACTCGCGGATGGTGGTGGCGTTCGGCGGGATGTCGAGCACGCGCCCACGAAGTTGTTCGTCGCCGGCCGTGCTCGGTGCCAGCGTGTCCAGCGATCCGACCGGCCGGACCACCGGATAGACCACCACCGATCGGCTGCCCGCCACTCGCAGCGTCCGGGTGAAGAGCCCGAACGGATCACCGTAGCGGAGTTCGACCGGACCGAACGTAAAGAGACCGCGCTGCTTGAACTGACCGCGCGAGGTCCATCGCCGGGTACGGCGGCCCTTGAGGCTGAAGACGCGCCCCGGGTTATAGCCGGGAAGGTTGGAGAAATCCGTCAACTCGATCAGCGGGACCGGGATCCAGGACCGGTTCTCGATCGTGAAGTGCTCTTCGAAGTTGTCACCCACCTGGTACTGGCCCTCAGGACTCGTGCGGCTGATCGTGAGGTTATCGGCGGCCAGCCGGCTCCACAGGTAGCTGACGACGAAGAGCAGGATCAGCGCATACAGCAGCTTGTACGCGAGCCAGATCCCGGTGATGTACGCAAAGAAGAAAAGGAGTGCGAGCGCCGTGACCAGGGGAAGGCGCGGCAGGCGCATGGGATCCGCCGGCTAGCTCGCCACCCGCCGTCCGAATCGTGACACGACGTTCGGCGGCGGCACCGGCTCCGTCTCCAGGATCTGGGTCAGCACCTTCGCCGGCGTGAGGCCGCGCAGTTCGGCATTCGCTTTGAGGATGAGGCGATGGGCGAGCACCGGTTGCGCCAGCGCTTTGACATCATCCGGGGTCACGAAGTCGCGTCCTTCGAGCGCCGCCCGGGCCTGGGCGCCTCGGAACAGGCCCAGCGATCCGCGAGAGCTGGCCCCCAACCCGATGTCGGCATGCGACCGGGTGCGATGGGTCACCCGGGCGATGTATTCCTTTAGTTGCTGATCGACGTAGATCTCCTGCACCGCTTTCTGGCCGGCGAGCAGCTCGTCGGCGGAGGCGACTGGCTCCAGCTGCTCCATCGGGGAGGACCGCTGAAAGCGATCGAGCACCTCCACCTCGTGGGCGACATCGAGGTAGCCAAGGTTGACCCGCATCAGGAAGCGGTCGACCTGCGCTTCCGGTAGCGGGAAGGTGCCGGCGAACTCGACCGGATTCTGGGTCGCCAGCACCAGGAATGGAAGGACCAGTGGGTAGGTCGTCCCGTCGACCGTCACCTGCCGCTCCTCCATCGCTTCCAGCAGCGCGGACTGCGTCTTGGGCGTGGCCCGGTTGATCTCGTCGGCCAGCAGGACCTGCGTAAAGATCGGGCCCTGGCGGAACTCGAATTGCTGCGTCGATGGGCTGTAGATGTTGACCCCCGTGACATCCGACGGCAGCAGGTCGGGCGTGAACTGGAGCCGCTCGAAGGAGCAGCCGAGTGAGCGAGCCAGCGACTTGGCCAGCATCGTCTTGCCGACGCCGGGGACATCTTCGATCAGGATGTGACCGCGGCTCAGCAGGGCAATGACACAGAGCTCGACCTCGGCCGCTTTGCCGACCAGCACCCGGCTGACGTTTTCGACGATCCGCGAACCCAGCGCTTCGACCGACCCGTTCTCCACCTGCATCTCTTACTTCCTTTTCGGTGATCCGGTTCCCAAGCTGTCCAACGCGGCTAGCGTCGCTTCGTTACCCTGCGGTTCGACGCCGGGTTACACCGGCCGCGAGACCCCCGATCGTACCTCCGCTGAGGACCAGGACATCATCGATGACCAGTCCAAGGGTGTCCAGCCCGGCCGATCCGAGCGGACCAACCGGGCCCATGGCCCCGGCGAGCTCCTCCACCACGATGAAGCCGACGGCCACGACCACGCCGTTCCACGCCGCGCTACCCGGCGGGCCGATGAACCCGGCCAAAAACCCCCCGGCCAGCAGCGCGCCGAAGGTGAGCAGCCCCTGGGTCACGAGCTGGCCTCGATGACCCCCGATGAGCAGGGTGCCACCCACCAGCTGAATCACGACCGCGACGACCAGGCCCAGCCCGGCGGCGAACCAATCGACCCTCCGCCCTCCGCCCGCCTGAGACCTCGCCATGGGAGCGGCCTAAGTCTATCGGTCAGAGCGCGCCGACGGCGTGCAGGAAACCGGCGAGCACCGGCGCCACCACCAGGGCGGGCAGGAAGTTGGCGACCTTGATCGCCTTCAGTTCGAGCAGGCCGAGCGCAATGCCGAGCACGGCAATGCCGCCGGCCGCGGTCAGTTCGGCGGTCTGCAGGTCAGACAGTCCCGCGTGAACGAGAAAGGCGAGCAGCGTCAGGCTGCCCTGTACCAGCAGCACGCTGGCGGCCGATAACAACACGCCCCAGCCAAGGGTGGCGGCGAATACGATCGAGGTCACGCCGTCGAGCGTCGACTTGATGGCGAGCAGCGTGATGTCGCCGCGGGTCCCGTCGAGGAACGAGCCCAGCACGGTGAGCGGGCCAACGCAAAAGATCAGGCTGGTGGTGATGAAGGCCACGCTCACTCGCCCCGGCTGACCGCCGCCTCCACTGAACCGGCGCTCGGCCCACGCACCGATGGCCTGCACGCCGGCATCCAGCCTGAGCAGCTCGCCCACGGTGACCCCGACCAGGGTGCTGACCAGGAGGACGAGGGGGCTGTGGGTCTTCAGTGCCATCTGGATTCCGATGACGGCGACGAAGAGACCGATGGCGGTGCGCACCGCGTGCTGCAGGCTGGTCGGGATCACGCGACCCAGGGTGAGCCCGATCGTGGCGCCGACCAGGACCGTGGTGGTGTTGAGCGCGGTCCCGAGACCCGGAATCACGAGCGCACGACGGGAATCAGCGGATGCCCTGGCGCCAGTTAGAGCTTCTCGAAGCGGTCGACGTTGACGATGAAGACGGTCGCGCCGCCCACCTGCACCTCGACCGGATACGGCACGAAGAAGTCACCGGGTTCGACCAGGGGTGGCATCGGGTTCATGAATTCGCTGCGGGTCCGGCAGTTTTCCTTGATCAGGCCCAGGACTTCTTCGATGCGATCGTCCTCGATCCCGGACATCAGGGTCACATTCTTGTGCTGCAGAAATCCACCGGAGCTGACAAAGCGCGTCACCGAAATCCCCCGGTCGTTGAGGGCATCCATCGTCGAGGAGGCATCTTCGCTGTGCACCACGGCGATCAGCAGCTTCATGCGGAGCGACGCTGCGCCGGGCGGATGCCCGCCTGCTGCAGGGCCTGCATCGTGTACTCGAGGACGTGGTGGGCAACCTGGTCGGGGTCGCTCGAGGCATCGACCTCGCGCCAGCGCCGCGGTTCGGCCGCCGCCATGGTCCGGTAGCCGGCGTGCACTCGCTGGTGGAACGCGATCGTCTCCCGGTCCAGCCGGTCCTGTGCGCGGCGCGGAATTCGGGCTAGCCCCGTCTCGACGGGCAGGTCGAGCAAGAGCGTCAGGTGCGGCTTGAGCCCTCCGGTGGCCTGCGACTGAAGCCGCCCAAGCACCTCGAGGTCGAGCCCGCGCCCGTATCCCTGGTAGGCAAGCGTCGAGTCACTGAAGCGGTCGCAAAGGACCAGCTCGCCGCGCTGCAACCGCGGCCGGATCACCTCTTCGACGAGTTGCGCGCGCGCGGCGGTGAAGAGGAGCGCCTCGGTCCAGGCCGAAAGGTTGGCCGGCTGCAACGGCCCCAGCAGGATTGGCCGGATCATCTCCCCGACCGGGGTGCCGCCCGGCTCGCGCGTGGTCCACACGACATACCCCTGCTCGGCCAGCGCCGCGGCCAAGCGATGGATCTGGGTTGACTTCCCGCCGCCTTCGGGCCCCTCGAAGCTGATGAAGAATCCGCCTGGCTTCCCCGCGGTTTCCACGCTGGGCTGAACTATAGCGAGTTCAATCCGCCGTGGTATAGATGCGCAGCCGCCGGTTCGGCTCCTTCCCCGTGCTGCGCGCGGTCAACTCGTGGCGTTCCACGAGCTGGTGCTGCAGCCGGCGGACGTAGGCGTTTTGCGGCGAGAGCTCGACCATCGAGTTGGTCGTTTTCGCCCGGCTGATGCCTTCGAGCGTTTCCTGCAACGCGGACTCGGTTGGGTCGGGGGTGTCCAGCTGATAAACCCGGCTGAGCGCGTTCTTGATCTGGGTGATGGTATTGCTCTTCAGCACCTGGATCGGGATCCCGTCGGCCTCCGCCTCCTTGAGTGGCGAGTCCTTTCGCCGATAGTAATTCTTCAGCGTCACGATCAAGTCCGCCTCCTCGATGTGGTTCTGAACCCGGATGGGAACCTTGAGCTCGGTGATCGCTTGCTCGAGGTAGTTGCGGCTAACGCCGTAGGGAAAGACCGACACCGTCTCGTGGAGGCTGCGCGACCGTGGCGCCTCCAATGGCTCGCGCACCGCCGCGGTTCGCATCGGCGCCGCCTCGGCAATCCGGGCCACGATGGCGCCGTCGGCGCCGCGGATCCGCATCTGCGGCGGCTTGAGAGTGCCCCGCAAGGCCGCGTCGACCACCTCCGCCAGCGGCTGGTGGATGGCGAGGCGATCGCGGTCATGAATCTCGACCAGCACGTCGAAGGTCGGCGGCGACTTGCGTTCGAGCACGGATTTCTGCGTACCGCGGCGGCGCGCCTCCTCGTCGGAGAGGGTCACGGTTTGGATGCCGCCGAGCAGGTCGTTGAGGGTCGGGTTGACGAGCAAGTTCTCCAGCGAATTGCCGTGCGCGGTCGCGACCAGCTGCACGCCGCGCTCGGCGATGGTGCGAGCCGCGCCCGCTTCCAGCTCGGTGCCGATCTCATCGATGACGATCACCTGCGGCATGTGGTTCTCGACCGCCTCGATCATGACGGCGTGCTGCAAGGACGGGGTACGGACCTGCATCCGCCGGGAACGGCCGATCCCGGGGTGCGGAATGTCCCCATCACCACCGATCTCGTTGGAGGTATCCACGATGACGACGCGTTTCTTCATTTCATCGGCAAGGACGCGCGCGCACTCGCGCAGCATCGTCGTCTTGCCGATCCCGGGGCGGCCGAGCAGGAGAATGCTCTTCCCGCTGATGACCATGTCTTTGATGATGTCGATCGTCCCGGTGATGGCCCGGCCGACACGGCAGGTGACGCCGACGATCTGCCCGCTGCGATTGCGGATGGCGGAGATCCGGTGGAGGGTGCGTTCGATGCCGGCCCGGTTGTCGTCACCGAACGATCCGACCCGGCTCGACACGAACTCGAGGTCTTCGGAGGTGACTGGCGTCTCGTCGAGAATCGCCTCGTGGTCGGGAAAGCGCGCCTCGGGCTCGCGGCCGAGATCGAGGACCACTTCCAGCAACAGGCCTTGATGATCGAGTCGCTTGACCGCCCGGTTGATATGCGGCGGCAGCGCCTGGAAGAGCAGGTCGAGCTCCGCCGGGTCGGCGTCAGTCAGACCGTTGTGCGATCGCCTGAGTTCGTGCATTGCTTCAGCCATATTGGGGCACCAGCCGCTTAGCTTTGATTCTTACCCGCATTCGGGCCGGAACCTTCAAGGGCAGTTCGCGGACCATCAGCGTCTGGGAGGCGATCACCTCGAAACCCTCGTTCTGCAGCAACCGGATGCCCGCCTGGTCATAGTGCCGGAGGCTACACCAGACCGGTCCCGGGTGGTGCTGGGCGACATAGGCGAGCGACCGCTGGAGCAAGGCCGCCCACAGGTCCGATGGTTGGCCGGCGGCCATCAGGCCGAGCGTATGGGGCCGGCCGCCCCCGCCCGGCACCAGGCTCATCCATCCCACCACCTGCACCCGCTCGATGACGAAACGCGGTTGGCCGGCCCGGCGCGGAATCCGGGCGCCCCGAAGGCCGATCCCGAAGCTGCGGCGCCATTCGGCGAAGTTCGCGGCCTCGACGGCGGCCACGGCCTTTGGCGTCGTGGCGCAATAAAGAAGGTAGAGACCCAGCTCATCGTCACGCCGCATCGCCCGCCAGCCCGCCAGCGGCGGTACCGGCCTGGGGGCCACCGACTCGCTGAGCAGCGCATGCTCCGTGGCGTAGGCCGTGAAACCCCGGGCTCGAAAGAGATCGGCCACCGGGTCGTCCACCGGCACCCGCACGATGAATTTCGTGATGCCCCGTGAAAGACCCTCGTTGAACAGGTGGTCGAGCAGCGCTGTGCCGTCATTGAAGCGGTCCAGGTCGGGACTGAGGCAGAGGTTGAGGATCTGCCAGACGTTCGGACCGAGCGCGGCGGTCTCGGCCTGGACGAATCCCTGGATCGAGCGGCGGCGGGCATCTTCCATCACGTAGACGTAGTCGGCGGTCGATGTGATCGGCAAGATCGATGCGAACGTGCTGTTCAGCACGAACCAGAGACGGGTGGAGGCGAACTGACGCTTGAGCGGCGAGCGCTCCGCCTCCCGCACCTGCTGCCGGTAGAGCGCTTCGATCGCTCCAAGGTCCTTGAGTTGCGCCGGACGGACCTGCAGCGTCATCGCCTGACACCATCGAACGTGAGGAAGTACTGGTGCCACCGGCGGTCTGGCGTCAGCTCCGGATGGAAGGCGAGGGCCAGCCGGTTGCCCTGCCTGAGCGCGACCGGCTGATCTCGGTGGCGGGCGAGCTCCTCGACGTCGGCCGCTCGGTCGGTCAGCTGCGGGGCCCGGATGAAGACCGCCGGGGCGGCGCCCCCAATCGCCGCGGACTCGACGTCCGCTTCGAAGCTGTCGATCTGGCGGCCGTAGGCGTTCCGGCGGACACCGATGTCCATCAACTTGAGCGGTTCCTGGTCCGGCCGGCCATCCTGAATCGCACGCGCCATCAGGATCATCCCGGCGCAGGTCCCCAGCACCGGCATGCCGGCGGCGGTCCGTTCCTGGATCGATTGCTTGAGCGCCGGCTCCATCAGGTGCGCCATGGTAGTGCTCTCGCCGCCCGGCAGGATCAGGGCGTCGACCCCTTCGAGATCGCCGGCGAGCCGCACTGGAACCCCCTCCACCTCGCAGGCGCGCAGCGCCGCCAGATGTTCCCGAAAATCCCCCTGCAGCGCAAGGACGCCGACGCGGCGAGGACCTCTCAAACGCTCGTGTGGCACTGAACCTCTCAAACGCTCGGATGGCACTTAAGCGCCCCTCGCGTGGGGCGAGGCCCCGGCGCCACTCGCGTGGGGCGAGGCCCCGTACTCACCAGCCTCTGCCGGCGAGCAGCTCCTCCTCGGGGATGGCCCCGATCTCCAACCCCCGCATGGCTTTGCCCAAGCTCTTGGACGCGTCAGCCAGAATGTCCGGCCGGTCGAAGTACGTGGTCGCCGCCACGATGGCCTTGGCGCGAGCTGACGGGTTTTCTGCCTTAAAGATGCCCGAGCCGACGAAGATCCCGTCGCAGCCCAGCTGCATCATCAAGGCCGCATCAGCCGGCGTCGCAATCCCGCCCGCCGCAAAATTGACGACCGGCAGGCGGCCGAGGCGAGCGGTCTCTTCGAGCAGGTCGGCGGGCGCGCCCAAGCGCTTGGCTTCCATCACCAGCTCCTCGGGCCCGGCGCCGTGCAGCTTGCGGATGGTGCCGCTCACCGCCCGCATGTGCCGCACCGCTTCGACGACGTTGCCCGTGCCGGCCTCACCCTTGGTCCGGATCATCGCGGCCCCCTCGGCAATCCGTCGCAACGCCTCGCCCAAGTCCCGGCAGCCGCAGACAAACGGGATCTTGAAAACATGCTTGTTGATGTGGTGTTCTTCGTCCGCTGGCGTCAGGACCTCGCTCTCGTCGATGTAGTCGACGCCCAGCGATTCGAGGATCTGGGCCTCGACGAAGTGCCCGATCCGGCACTTGGCCATCACCGGGATCGTCACGGCATCGATGATCGCGCTGATCAGGCCGGGATCGCTCATCCTCGCGACGCCGCCTTCGCGGCGGATGTCGGCGGGAACGCGCTCCAGCGCCATCACCGCGACGGCGCCGGCGTCTTCGGCGATCCGCGCCTGCTCGGCGGTGACGACATCCATGATTACGCCACCCTTGAGCATCTCGGCCAGTCCAGCCTTGACCTTCCAGGTGCCGCGCCGATCGTTCAGTTGGGGAGACAGGTCGGCCACTTGCCTATTTTACTGCGGGTCCAGCGGCGACTCAGTTACGGGAGCGCGACACTAGAATCGTCCAGCAATGCGGGGCCCCCGGCGGACGCGACGGCAGCAGCTGGTTGCCGTCATCGTCGCCGTCTCCCTGGGCGTGCCCGCCCTGTTTGGGGTCGTCACGGCCGTCGGGCTGGTGGTCACTCGGCCGGTCGATGACATGCCCAAGCGCGTCGACGCCATTCTCCAGGCGCATGGCGCGACCCGGGTGCGCTTGGCCGAGATCCCGGACCAGCTGAGCGAGGCGCTGATCGCGATCGAAGACGAGCGGTTTTACCAGCATCGCGGCATCGATACCCAGGGCCTGGTGCGCGCCGTCCTGACCGACCTCTATCGTCACCGGGCGTTGCAGGGTGGCAGCACGTTGAGCCAGCAGCTCGTCAAGGTGGTGTATATGAACAACGACGATGACGGGTGGCGAAAGCCGGAGGACCTCCTGCTGGCCTTGAAGGTCGAGGCGCAATTCGACAAGCACACCATCCTGGAGAACTACTTCAACGCCGTCTACTACGGGCACGGGGCCTACGGGGTCGGTCAGGCCTCCGAGACGTACTTCCATCGCCCCCCGGCCCAGCTCGACCTCGCCCGGGCGTCGATGCTCGCCGGGCTCCCCCAGTCGCCCTCCTTCTACGATCTCTACCGCAATCCATGTTCCGCGCGGGCCCGGCAGTTCAACGTCCTGGCCCAAATGGCGCACGATGGGTACATCAGCCAGAAAGCTGCCGCCGCCGCCTATGCCGAGCCGATCGGCTTTCCCTGCACGTAGCCATGGCGTTGGATCTCGTCCTGCTCGGGCCACCCGGATCGGGCAAAGGCACGCAGGCGGCCCGGATGACCGAGAAATACGGGATTCCGGCGATCGCCACCGGTGACATCCTGCGGGCCCAGGTGGAGGCGGGGACTCCGCTGGGGCAGCAGGTCCGTTCCTATCTCGACCGCGGTGAGCTCGTGCCGGACCAGCTGGTCGTCGACATCATCCGGCACCGCCTGTCCGAACCGGACACGGAAGCCGGCTTCATCCTCGACGGTTTTCCCCGAACCGTGCCCCAGGCGCAGGCCCTGGATGCGATGCTCGCCGAACTGCAGCGGCCGCTGGACGCGGTCCTGTATCTGCAGGTTGACGGACCGGCGCTTCGAGAACGGCTGGACCAGCGCCACCGGGGGGACGACCGCCCCGACATCGTCGATCACCGGATCGACGTCTTCCTGGAGCAGACCGCGCCGCTCATCGGCTACTACCGCGACCAGGGAAAGCTCAGGCTCATCGATGGGGCGCGGCCGCCCGAGCTGGTCGCCGCCGCCATCGACGACGTCATCCGCCCGCTGGTCGGGGCTGGCGACGCACCCAGGCGAGACCAGGGCCGCTGAACGGGCGGCCTCCCGGGGCCGTTTGGCCCGGCCCATTTTGGGCATAAACCTAAGGTCTCGCCGGTTTCTTCTGACGAGACTACGAAGGAGAAGCAAACCATGCCTGAACTAAAAACTGAACTCATCCCCCTGCTCCCGCTCACCAACGGAGTGGTGATGCCGAACATGGTCGTCACGATCCCGATGGAGCGCGAGGAGGCACAGGCCGCCGTCGCTGCCGCGCGCGAAGGCGACCATCTCGTCTTGCTCGTCCCCCGGGTTGCCGGCCGCTACGCCGGCATCGGCACCGTCGCCAAGATCGAGGATTCCCGAAAGCTGCCCAATGGCATCGAGGTGGCCATCCTGCAGGGCCTGTATCGGGCATCGGTCGGCAGCGCCGCCGCCGGGACCGGCCCGGCGTTGCGCGTGCTCGCCCAACCGGCCCAAGACGTTAACCCGCTGACCGAGACGTCGCACGTCCTGGCCCGCGAGTACAAGGCCCTGATCGAGAACCTGTTGGAGCTGCGGGGCGCCAGCGAAGTCGTGCAAATGGTGCATGGCATCGACAAGCCCAGCCAGCTCGCCGACCTGTCCGGCTATTCCCCTGATCTCTCGCTCGAGCGCAAGGTCGAGATCCTGGAAACGCTCGACGTCGAGTTGCGGCTGCAGAAACTGATCGAGTGGACGCGGGAAATCCTGGCCGAGGCGTCGCTCAAGGACAAAATCCGCAACGACGTGCAGGAAGGGATGGACAAGCGGCAGCGCGAGTTCCTCCTGCGCCAGCAGATGGAGGCGATCAAAAAGGAGCTCGGTGACAGCGACTCGGACGTCGCTGCCGAGTATCGGAAGAAGATCGAGGATGCCGGCATGCCCGAGGCCGTCCGTAAGGAAGTGGAGCGCGAGCTCGGTCGCCTGGAGCGAACCAGCGAGCAGAACCCCGAGGCCGGTTGGATTCGCAACTACCTCGACTGGATGCTCGACATGCCGTGGAACAAGAAGACCGTCGACCTCTTCGACGTCACCGAAGCACGGCGGATCCTGGATCAGGACCACACCGGGCTCGACGACGTCAAAGACCGGATCATCGAATTTCTCGCCGTTCGCAAGCGGCGCGATTCGCGCGGACTGTCGCTGGTGGGTGGCCGGGGCTCCGGCGCCATCATCACGCTGGTCGGTCCGCCCGGCGTGGGCAAGACCTCGCTCGGCGAGTCCGTCGCCCGCGCCCTCGGCCGCAAGTTCACCCGCATCTCCCTCGGTGGGATCCACGACGAGGCCGAGATTCGCGGTCACCGTCGCACCTACATTGGTGCGCTGCCCGGTCGGATCGCGCGCGCGCTCAAGGAGGCCGGAACCAGCAACCCCGTGATCATGCTCGACGAGATCGACAAGGTCGGCAGCGACTACCGGGGCGACCCGTCGTCGGCGCTGCTGGAAGTGCTCGACCCCGCGCAGAACCATTCGTTCCGCGACCACTATCTCGAGGTCGACCTCGACCTTTCGGAAGTCCTGTTCATCCCCACGGCCAACGTGGCCGACACCATCCCGGGGCCGCTGCTCGACCGGATGGAGATCATCCGGCTCGACGGCTACACCGAAGAGGAAAAGCTGGCCATCGGGCGCGATCACCTGCTCCGCCGGCAGCTGGATCGCAACGGGCTCACCCCCGAAGAGGTGGTCGTGAGCGATGACGCCATTCGGCGCATCATCGCCTCGCACACCCGTGAGGCCGGCGTGCGCAATCTCGAGCGCGAGCTTGGACGGTTGCTCCGCAAGGTCGCGACGCAGATCGAGGCCGGTAAGGCGAGCGCGCCGATCCAGGTATCGGGCGACGACGTCGCCAAGTACCTTGGTCGCGCGAAGTTCCACGAGGAAGTGGCCGAGCGGACGTCCGTTCCTGGCGTTGCGACCGGCCTGGCCGTGACCGGGATCGGCGGAGAAGTCCTCTTCGTCGAGGCCGCCGCGATGGAGGGCAAGTCGGGGCTGACGCTCACCGGCCAGCTGGGCGACGTCATGAAGGAATCGGCCCAGATCGGTCTGTCGTACGTCCGGTCTCACGCGGCCGAGCTCGGCATCACCGCAGGGTTCGAAGAGAAGGCGATCCACGTCCATGTTCCGGCCGGCGCCGTGCCCAAGGACGGTCCGTCGGCGGGCGTGACGATGGTGACGGCCCTGGTGAGCCTGCTGAGCGGTCGCGCGGTGAAGAGCACGGTTGGGATGACCGGCGAGGTCACGTTGCAGGGCAAGGTGCTGCCGATCGGCGGCGTCAAGCAGAAACTGCTGGCCGCGCATCGGGCCGGGCTGACCGAGATCATCCTGCCGTTCCGCAACGAGGCCGACCTCGATGATCTGCCGCAGAGCGTGCGCGAGGCGATGACGATCCACCTGGCCAAGGACGTTCGGCAGGTGCTCGACTGGGCCCTCGAACCCAAGAGCGAGACGCTGATCCAGGCCGCCTAACGGTATGAGCCGGGCCTTTGTCAAAGAAGGCGATTCGACCGCGAGCGGATCCCTGGTAGATCGCTTCTACCAGGGATTGCTCGGGCTCAGCGATCCCGCGAGAGCCCTGATTGGCAAACGGCAACAGCAGGCCTGGCTCACGGCGCAGCCGACGGTCGAGGCCGCCCGCCGCGAAGCGGTCGCCGTGTTAGGAGCCGATTCCTATCGGGAGATCTTCGAGGCCGCGGCCGAGCGTGCCGGCGATCTTCCGCAGAGTCCCACCTGGTGGGCCGCCGGCGATGCGGCGACCGCGATCGCCGCACGGCGGCGCCTGGACTCGAATCAGTTCGCCATCCTGGTCGGACCGCTCGGCGTCGCTTTTCCCTGGCTCAAGGACGCCGCCAGCCAGAGCTGACGAATCCGTCTTGAGGTCGAACGTGTGCCCTGGTAGGCGCGGCGCCAACCGGCAGCAGCGATTTTAGCCGGCGCACGTGATGAGCTGACCGCCACAACTTGGGCATGGCTCCATGTCGCAGCCAAAATGGTGCACACCACCCGGCAGGACATTACAGCTGTCGCAGCGGTCGGTTGCGGTGCCGGGGTGGGGAACGCGGTCGAAGGTTCTGTTCCCGACAACGACGGCAAGCGTGGGCACGCAACTGGGGGCCAGGAGCATCTCGCGGTGACAGTCTTGACAGGCGGCCACGGGATCGACCGTAGCAGGCGTTTCTGACAGCTGTCTGTCGCGGGTAGGCGCTGTCCGGGTTCGTAACTGATCGCGAAGCGAGCACGTCTTTGGGTCATTGACAGACAGCTGTCAAAGCCACCGTTCACCATCGAAGCATGGCCGCATCAGACAGCGTCATCGAGCTGAGGAACGGCCGGGCCGTGGCCGCCGGGCGGCAGCTGAAGGCCGCCGTCACGCACGTTATGGCGTGCGCCCAGGAGGCGGATGGGGCGGCGCTCGGCGAGTTGTTGATCGAGATCCGCGAGTCGGGAATCGACCCGCTGGAAGCAGCCTTCGCTACGGGCGTGCGCCGGTTTGACAAGTCCGGCGAGTATGCGGCCGACGGCGCGTTGAGCGTGACGGCCTGGCTCAAATGGAAATGCAAGTTGTCCGGTGGCGCCGCCGCCGAGCGGGTCGAGATCGGCAAACAGCTCGAGCGCCTGCCGAAGACTGAGGAAGCCTTTGCCCACGGCCAGCTCGGCTATCAGCACGTTGCGGTCATGGCCCGGACCGCTGAGAACCTGGGCGCGGCTGCGGTGCGAGCCGAGGAAGGCAATCTCCTCAAAGCTGCGCAGTCAATGGACCCGGGCCAATTCACGACGGTGGCGAAGAACTTCGAGCATCGCGTCGATTCCGCCGGCGCTCTGGCCGAGACGAACCGAGCCTATCAGCGCCGCTACCTGCACCTCAGCGAGCCCCTCGATGGGCTGGTCCGGCTCGATGGCCTGCTCGATGCCGAGGGTGGCGCGACTCTCCGCACCGCGCTCCAGCCATTCATGAAGCCGATCAAGGACGAAGAGCGCACCTACGGCCAGCGCCAGCACGACGCGCTAATCGAACTCTGCAGGCAAGGCGGAGGGAGCAAGCGGGACAGCTCCGGTCCACGCGCGCAGCTGGTCATTCGCGCCAGCCTCGACACGCTCGCTGGGACGCCCGGCGCGCCGGCGGGCGAGCTCGAGGGTGGCGGGACCGTGCCGGCCGAGACCGTGCAGCGCTATGCGTGCGATTCCGCGATCACAAGGATCACCGGCGCGGGCGAGCTGGAGCACGAGCTCAGCCACGCCAGCAGGACGATCCCGCCGTCGACGCGGCGGGCGCTCGAGTCGCGTGACCGGTCCTGTGTCTTCCCGGGCTGCAGCCGGCCGCTGGTCTGGTGCGATGGACATCACCTCATCTGGTGGACGAGAGGCGGTGAAACATCGCTTCCCAATCTCGCCATACTGTGCCGACCGCATCATCGGCTGGTTCATGAAGGAGGCTGGTCTCTCCAGCGCGCGAGGAACGAATGGCTGGCCGCGCCACCCGCGATTAAGCGTCTTACTCGCCGAGAGTGAGCCGGCCTGGCTTACCTCGTGGCCTGGGCGGCTTTGGCAAAGCCGGTGAAGAGACGCTGGACCCAGGGCAGCGAATCGATCTCTTCGGGGTGCCATTGCACGGCGATCAAGAAGCGCCGGTCGTCTGACTCGAGCGATTCGATGACGCCGTCC
>Ga0209526_10000154_pt1 | contig 40889 bp, 39 predicted proteins | sample JacPinW_OM2H0_M1_FD_188566 | JGI IMG/M metagenome (GOLD analysis project Ga0209526, IMG submission 188566) | Forest soil microbial communities from Algoma, Ontario, Canada - Jack Pine, Ontario site 1_JW_OM2H0_M1 (SPAdes) (version 2) | ecosystem: Environmental > Terrestrial > Soil > Boreal... | reverse complement strand
TGGTGGCGTCGACGATCGCCGCCTCGCTGTCTTCGTCAGTGGTCGTCGCGCCGCGAATCCCTCGAACCGCCATCTTTGTTTGCCTCCTGGGCGCGCCAAGTTAGTCGTCTTTCTGGAGGAGGCCGGTGAACGGGTGGCTTGGGGAGGGGCGGCGCTAGCCCATCCCGAGCCGGTCCCGTGCCGGCCCGAGGTAGGCGTAAAAGTAAAAGCCCGCGAAGCGAACCCGCCCCGTCATGTGCCGGACATCGTACAAGAGTTCCGCGGGCATGGCAAGGGCCGATCGTAACCTGTGTTTTAGTTCCGGGATTCTGTCACCCCCCAACAGTTCTGGGATTCTGTCACCCCATGAAGGGAGACAGGATCGAATTGGACCGAAGTGAGCAACGTCGCCTACTCGTGCTGAATCAACTGCAGTCGGGAGCGCTCGTGAACGCCGAGGCGGCGGGGTTGCTTGGCCTCTCGGTCCGCCAGGTCCAGCGGCTTCGGGGAGCCTATGCCGTGCGGGGCGCCGCCGCCCTGGTGCATGGGAATCGGGGCCGCCCCTCCGCCCATGCCCTGGATCCGGCGCTGACCGCTCGCGTGGTGGAACTGGCCAAGCACAAGTACACCGGCTTCAACCAGCATCACTTGACCGAACGGCTCACCGAAGACGAGGGGATCCAGCTGTCCCGGCCGACGATCCATCGGATCCTGAAGGCGGCGGGGATCGCCGCGCCCCGTCGTCGCCGTCCGCCCCGCCACCGGCAGCGACGCGATCGCTATCCCCGCGAAGGCATGCTGCTCCAGGTGGATGCCAGCCGTCATGATTGGCTCGAAGGGCGTGGGCCGTGGCTCAGTCTGGTGGGCGGGATCGACGACGCGACCGGGCGCGTTCCGTGGGCCGGTTTTCGCGAGCAGGAGGATGCCTTCGGGTATTTCCAACTCTTGCGTCAGGTGGTGCACCGCTATGGGATTCCGCTCAGCCTGTACTCCGACCGCCATTCGATCTTCATTCAGACCGACACGCGCGAGTTGACGCTCGAGGAGCAACTCGCCGGGCGGCGCCGTCCCACCCAGTTCGGTCGGTTGCTGGAGGAGCTCGGCGTGCAGCTGATCCTCGCCCGGTCCCCACAGGCCAAAGGCCGAGTCGAGCGGCTTTGGGGCACCTTCCAGGACCGGCTCGGCAGCGAACTGCGGCTCGCCGGCGCGAGCACACGGGAGCAAGCTGATCAGGTTCTCTGGCGCTACCTGCCCCGCCACAACCGGCGGTTCATCGTGCCAGCGCAGGATCCAACGACCGCCTGGATCGCGTGGCCATCGGGCCGGCAACTGGAGGACGTCTTCTGCTTCAAGTACCGGCGCGTCGTCGGCAACGACAACACCGTTCGTTTCGGGGACGAGGTCATCGACATTCCGCCCAGCCCCCACCGTCCCACCTATGCCCGTGCCCGGGTGGAGGTGCGGGAGCACTTCGACGGCACCTTGCGCGTCTACCACGACGGGCACTGCATTGGCAGCAACCGTCGCACCCACACGCTCCCCTATCGACTTCGGACTCAGCACGTGCTGGCCGAGCTTCCTTCCGTTACGCTGGCCACGCCCTCGAAACCACCCCGATCCGGACCCTGGCGACCCCCACCCCATCATCCCTGGAGAACTCCGAGAACAGATCCGCAGTGACAAAGTCTCTGAACCGTTCGGGCGACAAGATCACTGAACTACAACAGGGCCGATCGTAACCTGGACGGGTATCCCTATTCGGCGGCGTTCGACCGCCGGAGGAGGCATTCATGAAGTCGTTTCGGATTCACCTGGGCATCATGTCGGCGATGGCCGCCGCGCTCACCCTGGCGGCGTGCGGCGGGACGGCCAGCACACCGAGCGGTGGGGCGGCGTCGCCGAGCGGGGCCGCACTGATCCATACGGCGTCGATCAAGGTGGGGAGCACCACCGAGACGGTGCTGAAGAACGACAAAGGGCTGACGCTCTACTACTTCACACCCGACACGGCGACGACCGTCGCTTGCACCGGGGGATGCGCGTCGAACTGGCCGCCCCTGGTCTCGACCTCCGGAACGCCCACCAGCGACCCAGCGTTGCCCGGTCACCTCACGGTGCTGAACGGGGCGAATGGCAACCAGGTTCTGTACAACGGTCACCCGCTGTACACGTACATGAAGGACGGAGATACTGCCGACGCATACGGGCAGGGCATCGGCGGGAAATGGTTCGTTGCGACGCCCGGTCTCAGCGCGGCCGCGGGCGCGACATCGACGCCCTATAAGTATTGATCGAGCTTAGTGCGAGGCTCCCGGGATCGGCGCCGGCGCCGGCGGCGGCGGCGGGGCGCCCGGGAGCATCTGCATCGGGTCGACCGGGCTATCGTCGATGCGGACTTCGAAATGCGTGTGTGGCCCGGTCGAGTTGCCGGTCGAGCCGACCAACCCGATCAGCTGGCCACGATGGACCAGGTCGCCTTCCTTGACGCCGATCGTTAACAGGTGGCCGTAGAGCGTTTTCAAGCCGGCGTCGTGCTGGACGACGACGTAGTTGCCGTAGCCGACCAGAAGTCCTCCGGCGTCGGTCATCGGCCGGGCCAGCACCACGACGCCGTCCGCCGCCGCGAACACGGGCGTCCCTAGCGGCACGGCGAGGTCGATCCCGGTATGGAAGTGAGGGAACCCGGCATAGGCAGCCTCGAAGACGTATGGCGTCGGACCAAAGCCCTGGGAGATCGCCGCGTGCGGGATCGGCCAGAGCAGACGCCCGGTGGCGGCCAGGACCGGGTCTTCAGCAATCGACGTGGCCGACTGTTGGAATGTCTGCCCGGCGAACACCGCCTGTTCGATCTGCGCGAGGACACTATCCGTCTTCATCTGAAGGAGCTTGGCCCGTTGGGCGGCCATCGCCGGCGAATCGGTCTGCATCGCATCCAGCGCCGCCAGGGCCTCGTCGATGGTGCCCTGCAGCTGCGCCTGGAGCGCTTGCTCGTTGGCGATCTCCTGCGCCAGGCTCGCGCGGGTGAGCACCAGCCTGGACAGCGCATCCTTTTTGGTGTTACGGCTACGCTCCAACGTCGCCTGGGCGTGGGCCAGGGCAACGTCGTCAGCCTGCACGGCCCGGACCAGGTTTCGCTCACGATCCACGACGACGTCGCTGTATCCGAGAGTCTCCAGCAATCCGCCGAAGCCACCCGCCCGGACGAGGCTGCTGAAGAAGTTGTCCTGGTGCTTGTAGAGGCGACGAACGACAGCGGCCAGCTCGGTTCGGTCCGCCTGGAGCCGAGCGGTGACCTGTTCATGCTGTGCGGTCACGGCGACAATCCGGGTGTCGAGCTCGGCGACCTGCTTTTCGCCGTCCAGGATTTGCTGGCCGAGCGCCACCAGGCTCAATTCGGACTGGCTCAGCGACTTCTCGAGCATCAACGCGTGAGCCTCCGAGGCGGTCAGGTCACCGATCAGCTGGCTTTGCGCCTGGCGGTTTTGCAGAGCCTGGTTGGTCGGAGCTGGGCTGGCCGCCGGCTGCGCTGTCGGTGCCGGCGTCGACGGGCTGGCCGTGGGACTCGTCGCCGGGCTTGGATTGGGTGAAGCGGACGGCGATGCTGCCGTGGTGTCGGCCAGGACACCGGCTGGCGCCACCAGCAGTCCGAGCACGCCGGCCAGGCTGAGCGCCACCACGGCCACCCTGCGACCTCGACTGGCCCCGGCGGCCACCAGGGGTCGAGAGTTCACACCCCTATGAAAATCTTTACAACCGTTAAGGCTCGGGCCTGTCCTGCCTGCCCCGTCCAACCCCAAAAAGCTGCCTCCGCGGGCCCCTTCCTGCCCGGTTCGTATTCGCCAACTGCTTAGCCCGCCTCCTAGAGCGAACGCGCTTACTCTGCCCTATTTTCACATTTTTGTCACCCCTTGCTCGCTTCCACCTTTCCCAGCAGCCATTCTTGACACTTGCCGCGGCCTAACCTGTGCTACCATCCTGAAAAACCAACTCGGGCTATCACGGGGGAAGTGATCTGGCACAGAGCCGGTTTTTAACGCACACGCTTGTTCTGTTAGCGGCGGCGCTCATCCCGGTACTGACAGCCTTCGACCGACTCCATACCGATACTGTCTACGGCGCAAATACCACCCCTTCGGTCTCCTTGCGGACCACCCACGTCGACGACGTGGTGCTGAGCCAGGGTGGCTTCATCATGAAGATGAGCACGTCGAGCGTGGACACGCCGGTGCGCCACGACGTCGCCTACTACACGATCAAGCCCGGTGACACCGTCCAGAACGTGGCCGGCCGGTACGGACTCACGCTGGACACGCTGCGCTGGGCCAACAACATCTCCGACGTCACCAGCGTGGTGCAGGGACAACGGCTGGTGGTGCCGCCGGTGAACGGCATTCTGGTCAAGGTCCAGCCGAACACCCAGCTGAGCGGCCTGGCCGTCCAGTACCACGTCAACGTCCAGGACATCGTCGACTTCAACCTGATCCGTGATCCGGCTCGCCTCAAGGCCGGCACCATGCTGATGTTGCCGGACGGTGTCGGACCGGCGCTCGACTCGGGCGGGGTCGGCAAGAAGACGGTGAAATCGGTGACCTGGAACCGCCTGGGCCGGCAGGTGACCAACTACACCATCACCTACAGCAACACGCCGGTATACGGCGCCGGCGGAAAGTTCCCGTACGGGTACTGCACCTGGTGGGTGGCGCACAAGCGCTACGTCCCGTGGTCCGGTAACGCCTGGCAATGGTGGTACAACGCGCAGCAGTTCGGCTTTGCCGAGGGCCAACTGCCGGTGGTCGGCGCCATCATGGTGCAGGGCATCAGCTGGTCGTCGCCGGTAGGCCACGTGGCGTACGTCGAGTCGGTGAACGCCGACGGTTCCTTCACGGTGTCGGAGATGAACTACGGCGGCTGGGGCCGGGTGGACTACCGCACCCTCAAATCCACGGCGGGCCTGGACCTCTTGGGCTTTATCTACTAACCCCCACCCTGCCCTCCCCCAGAGGGGGAGGGAGAACGTTCGGCCTCCACAGGAGAGGGAAAGAGGCAGTTGCCTAAGATAGCCTCCGGTGGCAACGCCTGAAGAGTTTCTCGACGACACCCGCGACCAGGCCCTACGCGAACTCGAGGAATTTCTCCGCATCCCAAGCATTTCCAGTCAGCCGGAGCGGGCGGACGACGTGCGACGCGCGGCCGGCCACCTCGCCGATCAGTACCAGCGGATCGGCCTGGAGAACGCGGAAGTCATCGAGACAGCGGGCCATCCCGTTGTCTACGCGGACTGGCTCAAGGCTCCGGACAAGCCGACCGTCCTGCTCTATGGCCATTACGACGTTCAGCCGGTCGACCCGCTCGAGCTCTGGACATCACCGCCCTTCGAGCCACGCCAGCAGGACGGGTTGCTGCTGGGCCGCGGCACCTCCGACGACAAGGGCCAGATCGCGCTGCACTGGCAGGCGATTCAGGCCTGGCTGAGCACGACCGGCGAGCTGCCCCTCAACCTGAAGGTGATCGCCGAGGGCGAGGAGGAGATCGGGAGCCCGCATTTCGAGGAGTTCGTACGAGCCAATCGGGACCGGCTGCGGGCCGATTACTGCGTCATCAGCGACACCGCGATGGTGGCGAAGGGATTCCCCGCCATCACTTACGCGCTGCGCGGCCTGATTTATTTCGAGCTCCGGGTCGAGGCCGCCAGCGTCGACATGCATTCCGGGAACCTGGGCGGCATGGTCCCGAACCCGGCCCAGGTGTTAGCCGAGATCCTCGTCCGACTCAAGGATGCGGCCGGCCATATCCTGGTGCCCGGCTTTTACGACGGCGTGCGACCACTGCGTGACGACGAGCGCCAGCAGTTTGCGCGCGTGCCCTTCGACGAGGCTGCGCTCAAGCAGACCTACGGCCTTACGGCGCTGCACGGTGAGGCCGGCTTCACCCCCGTGGAGCGGAACTGGGCGCGGCCGACCCTGGAGGTCAATGGGATCTGGGGCGGCTATCAAGGTCCCGGCGCCAAGACGATCATCCCGGCCTGGGCCGCCGCCAAAATCAGCTGCCGCCTCGTCCCCGACCAGGATCCGAAGGCCGTCACCCAGGCTCTGCGCCGCTACATCGATGAGGTTCAGCCGAAGACGGTGCGGGTCAGGCTTACCGAGCTCAGCGGCAATGGTGATCCATGGATCATGCCGGTCGACCATCCCCTCGTCCAGGCCGCCCAAAGGACCCTGAGTCGCGTCTATGGCAAGGAGCCGGCCCTGATCCGAGCTGGCGGTTCGATCGGCGCGGTGGAAGTGATGAGCCGATTGCTCGAGGCGCCATGTCTCCTGGTCGGCTTCGTCTTGCCGGATTCCTTTGCGCACGCGCCCAACGAGCGACTCGACCTGGACAGCTTCTACCTGGGCCGGAAAGCGGCCTTGCATCTCTGGGAAGAGATCGCCGCGATTGGGGCGCACTCCAGGGCCGAAGCCGGCCCTTCGCGGACGCGAGGTTAGGCTGGGGTCAGCGCAATGGTTCGCCTAGTCGGGCGCGGACACGTGGTCGCCGCCGTTTTCCGCGGGCTTGTGCGGCAGCCCGGCCCGAATCCGAACGAAACTCGCCCGTAATTCGGCTTGACGCGAGGCCGAGGCCGCGCGCTTCAGCCGATCGGACCGGCGGATTCCAAAGACGGCATCCCAGCCGACCTGAAGGAGCGCTCCAGCGTACTCATCGATGGCAACGTGCTCAGCCTGAGCCGCCGCCTCGATGTAATCCTCGAGTACGGGATCGACGCTCGCGATGAGCTTGCCCAATGGGTGCCCCCGGGGGTGGTCGCCTTCCTCCACTTCCACGATAACCCCAATTGGCGGTGGAAAGCTACATACCTAGGCAGAATGTGGTACGTCGCAACGAAGCCGGCAAAAGAAACGGATCAGTCCGCGACGAAGCGATACCCGATCCCTGGGACCGAGTGGATGTAGTGCGGCTTTTCCGAGTCGCGCTCGATCTTCTTGCGCAGCCGGTAGACGTGGGCGTCGACGGTGCGCGTTTCGATTTCCACCTCGTAGCCCCAGACTTTGCGCAACAGCTCGCCCCGGCTCACCACCTGGCCGGCCTGCGAGGCCAGCAACGACAGCAGGTTGAACTCGGTCAGCGTCAGGGCGACTTCCTTGCCCTCGCGCCACACCTGGCGGCTGTTCATGTCGATGATGAGGCCGGGGAACTCGAAGCGCGTCTTGGGCTGCGCCTGCGCGACCGCCTGCTCGCTCCGGCGCAGATGCGCGCCCACCCGGGCTAGGAGTTCCCGTACCTCAAACGGCTTCGTCAGGTAGTCGTCGGCCCCCACCTCGAGCCCAACAACCACGTCGATCGTGTCGTTCTTCGCGGTCAGCATGATGACCGGCACCTGGGTGCCGTCGGCTCGAAGCTGCCGGCAGACGTCCATCCCGGAGACACCCGGGAGGTTCAGGTCGAGGATCACCAGGTCCGGCTCCGACTTCTCGATCATCTCCATGCCCTTCTCACCGGTGTCCGCTTCGATCAGGTTCAGGTTTTGACCCAGCATTGCCATCCGAACGACCTCCCGGGTCGGGGCGTCGTCCTCGATCATCAGAACTGTCTTCGGGAACGGCATTTGGTCGGGTCCTACTCCTTCTCCAGAAAGTTCGTGACTTGCAGCATGAATTTCTTCAGTTCGATCGGTTTCGCGATGTAGCCGGAGCACCCGGCGGCCAGTGCCTGCTCCTCGCTCCCCTTCAGCGCGTTGGCCGTCAGGGCGACCACTTTGATCCCTGCCGTGGCCGGGTCAGCTTTGAGCTGGCGGGTGACCGCTAATCCATCAACGCCGGGGAGCTGCATATCCATCAGTATTAGGTCGGGCCGGAGGTGGCGGGCCTTCTCCAGGCCCTCCTGGCCATTCGAGGCGGTGTCCACGGTGAAGCCGTTGCCCTCCAGCACCATCCGGGCCAGGTCCAGGTTGGAGGGATTGTCCTCCACCACCAGCACCCGGTTCCGCGTGCTGGGGCCCGGGCGAAGCGGGAACTCCACGGTGAACGCGGTCCCCTTGTCAGGAACGCTCTCGAAGTCGATCGTGCCGCCATGCAGCTCGACCAGCTTCTTGGTCAGCGCCAGGCCCAGGCCGGTGCCCGGGTACTCGCGATTGCTGGCGCTCTGGACCTGGTAGAAGGCGCCAAAGATCTTGTGCTGGAGCTCCTTGGCGATGCCAATGCCACTGTCCTGGACGGTGATCCGCAGTGAGTGCTCGTGGACCAGCGCCTGCAGGCCGACCTTGCCCGAGGGCGGGGTGAACTTGATGGCGTTGGAGAGCAGGTTGTAGAGGACCTGCTTGAACTTGTTCTTGTCCGCAATCAGCAGCGCATCGAGCGGCTCGACGCTGGAGGCGATCTCGATGTCCTTCTTCATGGCCAGCGAGCGGACCACGTTGAGGACTTCGCGCACGGCCGAGTCGACCCCGAACTCCTCGTAGACGAGATCCATCCGGCCCGCCTCGACCTTGGTCAAATCGAGGACATCGTTGATCAGGGAGAGCAGGTGCCGGCCGCTGTTATAGATGTTGTCCAGACAGTCCTTACGCTGTTTTTCGGTGATTTTGCCGGCCAGGTCATCGCGAAGCAGCTCCGAGAATCCCAGGATGGCATTGAGTGGCGTGCGCAACTCGTGCGACATGTTGGCCAGGAATTCGGACTTGAGCCGGCTGACTTCGGCGATCTGCGCATTGGCGGTTTCCAGCTCGCCCAAATGATCCTGGAGCTGCTCGTACAGGCGTCCGTTCTCAATCGCGATCGCGGCCTGGTTGGTGATCACCTTGAGGATCGCCGCGTCCAGTTCGGTGAACGGGTCGACCCGTTGCCGCGAGATGGTCATGGCGCCAACCACCCGCAGCGTCGTCGCCAGCGGCTGGACCATGAGCGAACGCGGGGAGCGGCTCTGGTCGAGGATCTTGAAGCGTGGGTCCAGCGTGGCGTCGGCGATATTGAGGGTCTCGAGCTGTTCGACCGCGTAGCCGAGGATGCCGTCGCCCAGGACGAAGCGGGCGATGTGCGGCACCATGTCGCGGTGCGGGTAGGTGGCGCAGGCCGTCAGCTCGCGGCTGCCCTCGTTGAGCAAGAAAACGGTGGCAGCGTCGAACTGCACCATCTGGGAGGTTGCGCGGAGCATCGCTTCGATGTTGTCGTTGAGTGAGAGCGATGCGCTGAAGAGACCACCGAGCCGGTTCAGCAATTGAATCTCGGGGTCGGCTGTCACGTGCCCGACATTATAAGTCATGATTTTTGACACGACCACGTTCGCGATTGTGGGTTTCGCTACTGCAACGTCACCCAGCGTCACTTTCTTTCGCAGCTACAGAAGACTGAACCGGGCAGGTGCGCCGTCCAGCCGCCCGCGGCGCACTCGGACATAAGAACGTGTCCTCGTGTGCTCGCGCGGGCGGCATGCGGCGCCTGCCCTCTTTCGCCCGAAAGGGCGGCGCCCCGAGGGGCGCTAAGCGCGCTATTGGTTTTGAGTAGTATCACGCGACGTGAAGGCGATCCGTTTCCATCAGCACGGCGGCCCCGAGGTGCTGCGCTACGAGGATGCGCCGACTCCGGAACCTGGTCCCGGGGAGGTGCTGGTCGCCCTCCGGGCGGCCGCGCTCAACCACCTGGATCTGTTCAGCCGCAACGGCCTGATCCCGAACGTCCCCCTTCCCCATATCGGCGGCGCGGACGGCGCCGGCGTGGTGGCCGGCAACGGTCCGGGCGCGTCGCGGTATTCGGTGGGCACGCGAGTGTTCTTCGATCCAGGCTTGAGCGACGGCAGCTGCGATTACTGCGCCCGGGGGGAGCACAGCCTGTGCGACCGCTGGGAAATCCTCGGCGAGCACCGCGACGGCACGTTCGCCCAGGCGGTGGTCATGCCAGAAGTCAACCTCCGGCCGATCCCCGACGGCCTGAGCTTCGAGAAGGCGGCTGCGTTCCCGCTGGTGTTCTTGACGGCGTGGCGGATGGTGGTCACCAAGGCCCGCGTCGTGCCAGGCGAGACGGTCCTGATCCTGGGAATCGGCGGCGGCGTGGCGCTGGCCGCGCTGCAGATCGCCAAGCACGCCGGGGCCCGCGTCTTCGTGACTTCGAGCAGCCCGGAGAAGCTCGAGCGCGCCAGGGCGATGGGTGCCGACGTGCTGATCAACCACCAGGCGACGGACTTCTCCAAGGAGGTCTGGAGAATTACCCAGAAGCGCGGCGTCGACGTCGTGATCGAAAACGTCGGCGCAGCGACCTGGGCTGGGAGCATTCGCGCGCTGGCGCGCGGCGGGCGTCTGGTCACCTGCGGTGCCACCTCCGGCCCCAAGCCAGATGAGGACATTCGCCGGATCTTCCAGAAGCAGGTCACCATCTACGGATCGACGATGGGAACCCGCCACGACTGGGAACAGCTCAATCGATTGCTGGCAGCGAAGCTGGTCCAGCCCATCATCGACCGAACGTACCCACTCGAGCAGGCGGCAGAGGCGCAGGCCCTGATGGAGCGCGGGGAACAGTTCGGCAAGATCGTCCTCACCATCCCGCCGCTATCTTGAGGCGCTCGACGATCGTCACCCTGGGCGCGGTGATCCTGGTTAGCTGTGGCCAGGCGGCCGCGCAGCCGACGCCAACGGCCACCGCCACCCCCCGCCTAACGCCGACACCAAGCCCGACGCCAGTCACAACGCCCACGCCGCTGCCACCGCCACCGAATCTCACGCGGAACGGTGGGATTAGCGTACCCGCCGGTTTTACGGCGTACATCTACGCCCAGGGCCTCGGCACCACGACGGCGATGGCCTTCGGCCCGGACGGCCGGCTCTACATCGTGACGCAGGGCGGTTCCCTGGAGGTGGTGGCTGCGCCGGGGGCCGCGCCGCAGACCCTGGTGTCCGGCCTGCCGATCGCGCTGGGCCTCGCCTGGCGAGGGAACGATCTCTATCTCTCCGTCAGAGGGAGCATTCGCCATTACGCGCTCAGCGGCAGCAGTCTGTCGGGCGGTGGCGTAGTCGTGAGCGGCCTCCCAGCCAACCGCCATCAGAACGATTGGATCCTGCCGATGCCGAACGGCGACTTCCTGTTGGGCGTCGGCTCGACCTGCGATGTCTGTAACGAGTCCAATCCGAAAAGCGCGGCGGTCCTCCGATTTCACAGCGACTGGAGCTACGCCGGTGTCGTGGTGCACGGTAGCCGGAACCCCTATGGACTGGCGCTTCGGCCCTCGACCGGGGACGCGTACGTCACCATCAACGGGCAGGACAACCTCGGCAGCCAACCGGCTGATCACCTCTTACGCGTTGTCGACGGCGAGGACGCAGGCTGGCCTCGTTGCTGGCCTGCCTATCCTGACGGAAGCCTGCACGGCAGCTGCGCGGGCGTCGCCCCGCCGATTGCGGTCTTCACTCCGCACACCTCCGCTGACGGCATCGTCTTCTACGACGGCAGCGAGTTTGGCGCGGACTTCGCCGAGAACGCCTTCGTGACGGAGTGGGGCACCAACGCCGGGGGGCCCGCGGGGCGTCGGGTCGAACGCGTCGTGCTGTCCGGCTCGGGTGCCAGCGAGCACGGGCAGGTGACCGATTTCGCGACCGGGTTCTCGCATCCGCTGGCGATCGCGCAGGCCCCTGACGGCGGGCTGCTGGTCGGCGATTACGGCACCGGCATGATCGCGGAGATCTTCAGAACCAGCTAGCCCCCACCCTGCCCTCCCCCTGAGGAGGAGGGAACATTGAAAGAAGGCGGCAGCTGCTCGCGTCGAACGAAGTATCGGCCTGGTCGATCGCCTCAAAGACATGACGGGCTGGCTGGTCGAGGGCGAGGCCACCGCCAGCCAGGGCTATCTAACGTCCCCGGGTGGCGCCGTGCATCGGCCCAGCCGCCAGTGGTACGGGCAGGTGATGCCGGGCTCCTGGGCACCCAACGTCGACAGCGACGGCGTCGATGGCAAGGTGGCCGGCGTCACCGCCATCCGCGCGCACGATCCGGCCTTCGACGAGAACGTGTTCCTCGCGCAGGTGCAGCGACTCTTCTTCGCGGTGCTGGAGGCATGGACGGCGCTCAAGCCGGCGCTCAGCCAGGGTGTGATGGCGTCGCTGATCTGGGAAGAGCAGAAGGCGCAGATTGCGACGTACACGAACAAGGGTTGGCGCAACGTGCTCGGCCGGCTGACCTTTACCACTGCCGTGGTGGCCGGCGCGCTGAGCGACAGCGGCTTCGACACGGTGACCGTTCGGGTCAACGCCAACTCCGCCGACTACGACGTCGATGCCGGCGGATCGGTGATCCACGGCGACGCGGATCCGTGGGACTGGACCGAAGACTGGATCTTCCAGCGGCCGTCGACGGCAGAAACCGGACGCCCGGGAACGATCACGTCGCAGGCGTGTCCGAACTGCGGCGCATCCGTCAATGTCGACATCACGAGCATCTGTCAATACTGCGATGCTGCGGTGATCAGCGGAAAATTTGGTTGGTTGTTGACCAGGATCGATCGGGTTTAGAGGCCCCACCCTTCCCTCCGAGGAAAAACGTGGTCTCCCCCAGACCCGGAGGGAAAAAAGGGCACTGAAAACAGAAAACCGACCATCGCTCAGTGGTCGGTTTTCCTGCCCCGTCAGGGCCGCACTCGCCGGCAGGCGAGCGCCCCTATTCTCTCACCGATGGGGCCCCCGTGGCGGTCGAATTTGCCCATTTGATCGTGCGAACAACTCGCGACTTGACAGTGGCGATATCATTTATGTTCCGGGCGGCTACAGCGCCCCGGCTTCGCGGAGGCTGCGGAACCGCTCGGTCGATACCACCAGGTGATCAAGCACTTCCACACCAAGTAGCCGGCCGGCCTCCTGGAGATGCCGGGTGACCGCCAGGTCCTCGGGGCTGGGCGTGGGGTCGCCAGACGGGTGGTTGTGGGCCAGGATGACGGCCGCAGCGCCCAGTGTGAGGGCCGGCCCGAAGACTTCGCGCGGCTGGAGCGCGGCCACGTTGAGGCCGCCGACGGCCACCTTCTCGCAGCCGACCGGCTGGTTGCGGGTATTCAGATACAGCACGGAGAAGCACTCTTTCGGACTGCTCCGTAGATCCTGGAACTGCAGCAGGGCTTCTCTGGGCGAGCTGATCGCTGGAGCGGCGCTGTCGGGTGGAACATGCCAGCGCCTCGCCAGCTCACGCACCAGCAGCAGCCGCCGGACCTGGGCCGGCCGGAAGCCGTGCCGCCGCGCCGCCTGCTTCAGGTCGCCCGGCGGCCGTTCGACGATGCCTCCCTCGGCCAGGAGCGCCTTTACCCCCGTCAGATCGCCACGTTGCCCGACCAGGGCGGCCAGCAGACCCGGCTCGTCCGGCGCAACCACCATCCCATGATACTACAAATCTGTGTATATGTCGTCGAAAGACTAGCGGTGACCGAAGACGGCGATCAGGACCACGATGACGATGATGATCAGGATCAGCGCGCCCGCTCCGAGCAGCACGGCCGACATGTTGATGGCCGTGTCCTTGATCGGCGGCTGGACCGACATCGGAGGTCCCGGCTGCACCGGTGAGCCGGCTCCCGGTGGCAGCGGAGCGCCGGGCGGCGCCGCCGGCCGATCGACAAATGCGCCTGGCGGGCCGGGCGACTGGGGCGCGGGCGGCTGCGACCAGCCGCTTCGGTCGGCCGCGCTCGGCCCGACCGGCGACGGGGGGCGTGGCGGATCGGGGAGGCGCGGTGGCGTGCTGTCCTGGGCGGGAGCGTCGTGTTCGTTCATCCTTGCCACTCCGATGCTTGTGTGATGTTGTCCAAGACCCAGCCGAACTGTCCGCTGGTGACGGTCGCCTTGCAGTAGCTGCACACGCCGGACTCGTTGATCGACAGCGGGGCGCCGCAGTTGGGGCATTGCGTGACCTCCGCCCCCTCCCCTGCCTTGGTGCGGGCCGCGCCACTTCGGATGAAGGTCCAGTACTCCGTGAAGTTCTGGTTCTGGCGCGAACCGTAGATCACCTTATTCGCGGTGGTGTCGTCAACCTCATAGTCCGCGGCACTGGCGTCGATCCGGACGGTAATGGTGTCGAAGTTTGGATCCGTCTGGACTTTGACGATCTGCACTCCACCGATGACCAGGTTGTCGAGCACGTTCCGCTTATGGCCCGCGATCATGGCATCGATCTGGTTCTTCCAGCGGTGGTAGATGCCGTCGGACATGTACACGCGCGCGGGTTCGAGGTTGCGGTCCATCCAGGCCTTCTGTAGGGCGAAGAAGGACGCCTGCGCACGGTCCAGGAACATCTGCTGGTTGAAGTTCGGGTCCTTGGCCTGCAGCGCGGCGAGATCCTCGGACAAGGTGGAACGCATCTGCCCCATGGGCGCGTAGGCCGGCCCCCAGTTCGACGCCTGCACGGGATTGCCGATGCTCATCCGGCGGTAGGCCTGCCACAGGCCGAACAGGATGAAGAGGAAGAAGATGAACCCACCACCGCCTCCCCCGAACAGGAAGAACGGCAGCAGGAGGCCTCCGCCGCCAAACCCGCCGCCGCCGTAACCGCCGCCAATTCCCCCACCGCCGAAGCCACCGCCGCCGCCAAAGCTCTGGCCGCCACCGGCGCGAGCCAATGCCAGCATCGGACTCGCCAGCACCAGCGTTAGCGCCAGCGACGCACCCAGAGCGATCCGCCGGCGCCAGCTCACGCCTGCGCCGGTGTGCCTCCGCCGGTGATTGATTGGCCGCAGTTGGTGCAGAACTTGGCGTTCGCCGCATTCTGCGTACCGCACTTCGGGCAGGCTACCGTGGCACCCGTCGGCGCCGGCGCCGGTGAGAGCGCCTGTCCGCAGCTGTTGCAGAACTTGGCATTCTCCGCGTTGAGCGCATGGCAATTCGGGCAGCGGACCTGGATCTGTCCACCGGCCGCCACGGTTTGTCCGAGCTGGCCTGCGACGAGGCCGCCGACACCGAGGCCGACACCGAGGAACGCCGGGTTGACGCCTCCGCCCTGGCCTGGACCCTGCGCCAGCCCCTGACCGGCGCCGATCATCGCCGCGCCGGCCGCGTACTGCTGGAAGCCGCCCGCCAGCTTGCTGTACTGGACGTCCTTGAGGAAGGTCTTCAGCTTGTCCTCGTCTTCGGGTTTGAGCGAGATGGTGAAGTTTCCGAGCCGGACGATCTGGAGGCCGTAGCTGTTGATGTTGCGCTGTACCTGCGCGATGGTTTCGGACTCGATCTCGTCGGTGTGAGCCGCGATCCCGAGCAGTGGCCAGCCGTTGGTAACGACGTGCGCGACGACGTCGGTCCGCAACGTCTTGAGGAGTTGCTCGCGCATCCAGTCGGTGATCTCGTCGTTGGTCGAGAGGTTCTGGGTGCCGACCAGGTTCACGATCAGCGACTGCGGTTCGATGACCTTGAGGGAGTACTCACCGAAGACGCGCAGCCCAACGCCGAAGTTGGTCTGGGGGTCGACGACGTTGTCGATGGCACCGCCAAAGGGAAGGTTGGGAAATTCGCGGGTGGAGATGAAGTAGAGCTCGGTGCGGAAGAGGTTCCCGCCGCTGGCCGCGTCAACCAGGATCCCGAGGAAGGGAATCTCCGACGAGTCGAGGGTGACCCGTCCCGGCTGGATCGTGCCCTGCACCCGGCCATCGCGGAAGAAGACGGCCAACTCGTCCTGCTCGACCGTCAGCTGGGTCAACTTTCGAATGTTGGTGTCGGGCCATTTGAAGAGAATCTGGCCCTTGGCCGTATCCGGCCGGGCGATGAACTCGCGCCGGACCTCGTTAAAGATGCTCATCTAAACCTCCAATACGAATCCGGGCGGTTCGCCGCCACCCGCGTTATAGCAGAAAAACGGCGCATCCAATGAAGTCCTTCCCCTGCGGGGAGCGCGGCAAACCCCGGCTTTCACGCCGGTCGGACGGCCGGGTCCGGTCAAAACAGAAAGGGTCCCGCGGGGACCCTTTCTATTCTTTTGTGAAATCGCGGCCGTTACTGGCCGAGACCGCCCGAGATGTTGCAGAAGACGTTCTTGACCTGGTTGCCAAGGATGATCAGGACAACGATAACCACGATGGCGATCAAGACGAGGATAAGGGCGTACTCGACCATACCCTGCCCTTCCTCACGGTTGAGCAGGTCGCGGAGACGCAAAAACAGGCTGGCCAACATCGATCTCACCTCCTTGCCGAGGAGTCCATTGGGACCAGTTTCGCAAGCGGAAATCGGCGGCTCAATCATGGCGTCGAATCGGCTTTGTATCGGATCGATCGCGAACCGACAACAGCCCGCAACGGCAGTTCCGCAAGATACGATGGGCCCCCGGTCTTTCTCTGGACAGGATGGTTGCTCCCGAACCGCGCCCGGCATCCGCCGGGCCGGCCGGGCGATTCGGCATTGCGCTCGAGCTGTCCACCGCCACCGTCCTGATCCTGGCGGTAGCCGGCGTGGCCGCCCTCGTGTTCTTCGACCTGTCGCCGCCGCTGGCCTTAAACGATGACTGGATGTACTCGTGGTCGGTGCGGCAGCTCGTCGCCGGGCATGGCTTGCACGTTTTTCCGGAAAGCAGCGCGCTCGCGTATGTGCAGGTGTTTTGGGGCACGCTGTTCAGCCTCGGGCACCCCGATCAACGCCTGCTCCGATTGAGCGTGGTCCCACTCGTGGTGTTGACAGGATGGTGCAGCTTTCAACTAGCCCGTCGTCTTGGCGCCGACCGGTTCTGGTCTTCGGTCGCCGGCGCGACCCTGCTCGCCATGCCCCTCTTCATGGCGAACGCGACCAGCTTCATGAGTGACAACTTTTACGTCGGGCTGGTGATGGCGATCGCCCTGAGCAGCGTCGCCTGGATCAGCGGCGGGCGCTGGCGCTGGCTTTGCGTGACGCTCCTGGTGCTGGCACCGCTGCAACGCCAGGTGGGCATCGTGCTCGTCCCCGCGGTGACGCTGGGGTTGATCCTCTGGAAGCGGCCGACCTGGCAGCGCTCGGACAGCCTGGCGGTCGCGGCAATCTGGACCCTCCCGGCGGCGGCGTTGCTCGTGGCCGGTGGGCTCGTGGACAGCCGGCCGTTCTACGCCGGCCCGCCGCCGGTAGGGCTCGACTTCGAGCATGCCATCTTTCCACTTCCCGCCATGCTGGGGCTCGCATTGATTCCCTTTCTCGCGGCACTCGTCTTTCGGCCGACCGCCCCCACCCTACCCTCCCCCAGAGGGGGAGGGGAAAAGGCGGCCCGCGGGGAGAGCTTGTGGTCAGTCGCGTCGGCCGGGCTCGGGGTGGTCGGCGTCATCGGGTGTCTGGTCGATCTCGCGCAGTTTGGGATGACCTTTCCAGGCAACGTTTTGAGCCCGTTGGGATTCACGGCGATCCTCCCGGGATCCAAGCCGCCGATTTTTCCCGCTGCGGCGTTCCGCGCGCTCGAGATTGCGGCGGTGGTGACGTTCGTCGTCTTGTTCGTCCTTCGCAGACGGTCGTGGACGCCGCGCGCCCTTGGACCGCAAGCGCTCTTGCTCGTCCTGATCAGCGCCTTCCAATTCCTTCCGCTGATGGTCATTGAGTGGTTCGTTTACGACCGCTACTTTCTGCCGGTGATCGCCCTCCTCGTTCCGGTGATCGCGGCCGTCGCCACTCGCGCCTCCCGCCAGGGCGCCGCCAGGACCTGGGCAGCGGCGGCCATCGCCGCCGGGCTAACGCTCTACGTGGTCGGCGAGCAGGATTACCTCGCATGGCAAGCCGCCCGCGACCAGGCGGCCCACCTCGCCTACCAGGTCGCGTCGCCCAGTGACGTGCACGCCGGCTTCGAGGCCAACGCTACCTACGTTGAACTGCCGCGCTACGAACGAACCGGGCGTGCCGACTTCTTCGCGATCCTTGGCCCCGAGCATCCACGAATCACGCTGCGCTTCGCCGCGGCCGGCGACCCACGGGCCGGCGTCTCCTACCGGTCGCTGGCGCCCGGACGGATCGTGCTCGACGAATCGTCCCCCTAGCGGCCTAGCGTCGGAGGCGGAGCGTCAGGAGCACCATCGGCCGCGAGATGCGCCACCAGTCGAGGATGGCACGCATTTTCGTGTACCCGACCGCCCGATCCGCGGGGTAGTACTTCGTCACCGGGATCTCGGCGACGCGGAGCCGGCGGCGGATCGCCTCGTACAGCAGGTAGGGCTCGAGCTCGTAGCGGTCCAGCCACGGCTGGCGCAAATTCATCGACCTGGTGACCTCGGTGCGAAACAGTTTGAAGCCGTTGGTGGCGTCGGTGACGGGACGCAAGACGCAGAGCGAGAAAAGGACCGAGTAACCGCGGGTCATGATGGTTCGGCTCAATGGTTGGTTGAGCCGCCGGCCGCCTTTGACATAGCGCGAGCCCTGCACGAAGTCCGCACCCTTCTCGACGATCGACCGCGCCAGCAGGACGATCTCACGGGGGTCGTCCTGGTCGTCGCCCGCCATGATTCCGGTCAGCGCGATGTCGTGGGCTTGCGCCCACTCGATGCCGGTACGGATGGCGGCCCCGACACCCTGGTTACGATCATGACGCAACACCTGCGCGCCGGCGCGCTCAGCCTCCTCCGCCGTGCCGTCGGTCGAGCCGTCGTCGACCACGAGGACGACATCGACGAGGTCACGAGGCATGCGGGTAACCGCCCGACCGATCTTCCCGGCCTCGTTCCAGGCCGGCAGGATGATGGCGATCGATCGGTGCTCGTACATTTACGCAGCCTGCCGCCGGCTGCCCCAGCCGGTAATCGCCTCGGCGACACGTTCGACGTGCTCCAACGGCAGTTCGGGATACATCGGGAGCGACAGGCTGTGGGCGGCGAGTCGCTCCGCATTGGGAAAGACGCCGAGGTGGTAGCCAAGGCCGTGCAGCACCGGCTGCGCATGGAGCGGAAGCGGGTAATGGATCCCGGTTTCGATCCCTTGCGCGGTGAGCGCGGCACGCAGCGCATCGCGTTGCGCCGCCTGCACGACGAACAGGTGATAGACATGGCGCCCTTCGCCGGTCGATGCCGGGAGGCCGACCGGCCCATTGGAAAGGTGCTCGCGGTAGGCGTCGGCCAGGTACTCGCGGCGGGCATTCCAGCCGTCCAGGTGCGGAAGTTTGACCCGCAAGACCGCGGCCTGGATGGTATCGAGCCGGTGATTGAGTGGCACCGCGACGTGCTCGTATTTCACCTTCGAGCCGTAGTTCCGTAGCGTCCGAACCGCTTCCGCGACGTCGTCGTCATTGGTGACGAGCATGCCGCCGTCACCAAAGGCGCCGAGGTTCTTGGCGGGATAGAAACTGAAGGCGGCGGCCCAGCCAAAGTTCCCTGCCCGACGGCCCGCGTAGATCGCGCCGTGGGCTTGGCAGGCGTCCTCGATGACGCGCAGGCCCGCCTGGCCGGCGAGCTTGAGGACGCCGTCGATGTCGCCGATCTTTCCGTAAAGGTGGACTGGCAGGACCGCTTTGGTTCGTTTGGTCATGGCCCGCTCCACCGCCGCGACATCGACCTGGCCCGCTTCGTCGCAATCGACGAGGACGGGGCGGGCGCCGACCGCCATGATGGCGCCGACCGTCGCGATGAAGGTGTTCGCCTGGGTGATGACTTCATCCCCGTCCCCAATTCCTCCGGCGCGCAGGGCCAGCTCGAGGGCCGAGAGTCCGGAGTCGACGCCCACCGCGTGCTTCACGCCGCAATAGCGCGCCCACTCGGCCTCGAACGCCGTCACCGCTTCGCCGAGGATGAAGTCGCCCCGGCGAAGGACCTCCTGCATCGCATCACTCAGCGCCGGCTGCAGCGAGCGGATCTGCGCCTGCAAGTCGACGAATTTGACCGCGCCGGCCTGGGGATCCATCAGCCCGCCCGCTTACGGCCGTCGAGGTAGGACTCGGAGTGCGTGAGGGCGTTCGCCCGGCCGATGACGCGCGCAGGGTTGCCGACGACCACCGCCCCCGCGGGAACGTCCCTGGTCACCACGGCCCCGGCGCCGACCAGCGCCTCCTCTCCGACCACGACCTCCGGCAGCAAGGTGGCGTTGATGCCGACCCGTGCTCCGCGCTTGATCGTGGGACCCCTCATGCAGTCCTTGCAGATCGGGTGGCGATCGTTGGCGATCATCACTCCTGGCGCCAGAAAGACGTCGTCTTCGATGACGGTGAACTGCGCGACGTAGACATTGCAATGAATCCGAACGCGATGTCCAATCACGCAGGCGTAGTCGATCGTCGAGTTGTTCCAGATGCTGAGGTGGTCGCCCAGGCGGTTTTCCTCGCGGATCACCACGCCATGACCGGTCTCCAGGTGGCTGCCGATCTGGCTGCCCGCGTAGATCACGCTGTGGGCGCGGACCGTCGCATTCGGCCCGACCGTCAAGGCCAGGGACGGGATTTGTCGCCCAGGAATCTCACCCAGGATCGCCGTCGGGTGCACCTCAGAGGGAGCCCCCAGCGAGATCTCTGCCGGCGGCTTCATGCCGCTTGGGCGAGCGCGGGGCGCAGCATGACCGGCACGCCACGCTGGGCAATCGACTGGTTGATCGCTACCACGACCTCGACGACCCGTAGCCCATCGCTGGCGTCGCTCAGCGCCGGCCGGTGCGAAATCACCGACTGGAGAAAATGCTGGCACTGGTTCTTGAGCGGTTCCGTCGCCGGGATCGCTGGACTGATCACGTCGCCGCTTCGGGTGACGAGCTTGAACTCGCCAAACGTCTCGTAGGACGGTTCCCGCATGGCGCCCTTGTCGAAGATGCGCACCGGCTCCTGCGTCTCGAGGTCGTTGAAGAACGCCATCCTGGCGCTGCCCACCACCGTGATCTCCCGCGCTTTCCGCGGATCCAGCCAGCTGGCGCGGATGTTGGCGATGACGCCACCCTCGAAACCCAGCGTCGCGAAGGCCACATCCTCGCAACGCGAGGACAGGAAGGAGGCGCCCTGGGCCGAGACCCATGAGGGCTTCTGGTTGAGAAAGTGCAAGAGGATCGAGACGTCGTGCGTCATCAAGTCCCAGACGACGTTGACGTCGGTGCGGATCGGGCCCAGGTTGGTGCGGGTAAACGTCAGGTACTCGAGCTGACCAAGCGTTCCGGAGCCAATCACCTTCTGCAAATGGTTGATGCCGGGGTTGTAGCGGAAGACGTGTCCAACCATCAGGACGTGGCCTTGCTTCGTTGCCAGGTCGCGCAACTGGCGGGCGTGCTCGATGTCCGTGGTCATCGGTTTCTCCACGAGGCAGTGCTTGCCGGCCTCCAGCACAGCCCGCGCGACCTCGTAGTGGCGAGTGGCATCGGTGGCGACCACGACCGCGTCGACGTCGGCCGCGCCCAGCAACGCCTCCAGGTCCGGGCTGGTCCGCAAGCCAGGGGCGCGTCGCTCGGCCTCGCGCAGCCGGTCGGGACTGATATCGCAGGCCGCCACCACCCGGCATCCGTCCAGCTCGGAGAAGGCCCGGAGATAGTTGAGGCCCCAGCGGCCACAGCCGACCAGGCCGATGCCGATGGTCACGAATTGATGACGTAGTCGCGCCGGAGTTTATTGCTGGGTGGCCGGGCCCCCCAGCAGGCCGTTGTGGCCGGTGCGGCATCGGCCGACGAGGTTGGCTCCGGAGCTCGGATTCGAACCGAGAACCTCGGCGTTAACAGCGCCTTGCTCTACCGTTGAGCTACTCCGGAACTCAGGCGCGCTCCAGTATACGGTCCAGTTCGCCTCCTCGAATGCGATCCGGCTTCATTCTGGTGAAAGGGGCGCCTCCGTCGGCGAGTTATCCCAGCGTGCGGAGGCTCGCCCGGCCCTGATAGTCCTCGTCGTCTTCCTCGCCCTCTCGGCGATCGCGGGCTGGGGCACCCTCTCCATCGGTTCGGCGCGGGCCCCGGTGCCGTTCGCCGATCGCGCCATCCTCGCCCTCCCTGCCGGGCTGCTGATGGCGGCCATCGCGAGCTTCATCCTCATCTGGCCGCTCGGCCTCCAGCTCAATCGATGGACGGTGCTCGGCCCCGCCGCGGCCCTCGCCCTGCTCGTGGTGGTCGCCGCGTGGAAGGGACCACTCAAGACTGCGGTGCGCGGCACGCCCCAGCTGCCGGCCGGCTGGTTCAACCGGATTCTTCTCGGCCTGGCGGCAATCGTTGGCCTGCTTTTCTTCGGTCGGCTCGCCCTCATCACGCTCCACATCCCAATCGAGGGCTACGACTTCTACCTCTACCACTGGCACTTCACGCGCGTCCTCTACGAGACCGGTTCATTTCCTAACAACGTCAGCCCGAGCTACTTCGAGTACCAATATGCCTCGCCGCCACTCGCGTTCCTGCTCTACGCGCAGATCTCGGTCGTGCTGGGCGAACTCTCCCAGCTTGGTCCCCGGCTCCTGCCGCTCCTTTCCGCGGCCGGAATCGCGATGGTCGCCTGGCGGATGGCGCGCGTGCACCTTCGACTATCGCCGCCGGCGGCGCTCATCGCGGGTGCCTTCGCCCTCTTTAGCGGCTACTACGCCTACGGCCTGGTGAAGGAAAACACCGACACCCTCAGCACTCTCTTGTCGTTCGCGGGGATGTATTGGCTCTGGCGGCGAGATCTGTCGCCGCTGTCGCGAGTCCTCGGCGGCGGATTGCTACTGGCCGGCGGATATTGGGGTCGCTACGAGGGACTCGGCGCGATCGGCGTTGCCGCCGGCGTCCTCTGCCTGAGCGCGATCGTGGATCGGGTCCGCGGCCGGCCAGCGCGCGCGGAGCTCATCGTCGGGATGGGCGGCCTGTTCCTGGCGATGCTCTTGATCGCGCCGCACCTCGCCCGCAACCTCGCGCTGTTCGGGAACCCGCTCTATCCGGCGTTCGGGCAGCTCATCGGCGGTCACCTCATCGATCCCTGGACCTGGGCGAACACGCTTCATCTCAGCAGCGCGGTTCCATTTTTCGGCCTGCCCTCGGGCTGGTGGACGCAGCCACTCGCGGCTTTTCCCGAAACCGGTCCCGCGATCGCGCTCGTGTTCGTGGCAGCCATCCCGGCCGCCGGTCGGGCTCGGCGGGGTGACCTGGCGCCCGCCCAACTCGTGCTCGCCGCGCTCCTATGGGGAGTGCTCGCGCTTTTTCTCCTCCGCCTGCCCGATGACGGCGATCGTGAGCGCCATCTGTTGCTCCTGGTCGCGTTGGCGGCTCCGTTGCTTGGACTCATCGTCGAGCAGTTGCTGCAGTGGTCGCGGATGGCGGCCCTCAGCCTGGTCGGGCTGGCCGCCCTGCTGGCTTGGTACGTGCTGGTCGATCATGACCTCAAGTTCGAGGCCCCTGCGCTGATGCTGATTCCCCTTTTGGCGATCGTCGCCTGGCGCAGCTGGCGATTACGCGCGCACGACGCGATCCCGATCCCTCGATTGGAACTGGCCATCCTCTTGCTCTGGCCCTTCATGTTGCTGACCGTCAACACCCTCGGTCGCCCGATGGGCATCGGCCCGTTCGGGTCCGCCGGACTGGCGACGTTTCCCGAGGCCCATTTCTTGAGCACCTTGCCCGGCCCGGTGCGCTATCTGACCTTCGAGGATCGTACGGAAATGCTGGGCGGAGAGCCGTTGCCGGGCGACCATCCCTCGCTCGAATCGTTTTATGCCAACCGGTTGGACGGCGCAGCGGCCGTCGCCGCGCTCAAGTCGCTGGGCGTGCGCTATGTCTACTGGTACACGCCGTCACAGGAACATCCACAAGATCCGCCGCTGATGCATGCCTCGACGCTCTTTACGCAGCTCGACGACCCTGCCCTCTTCCGTCGCATCTACGTCAACGACCAGGGCCAGTCGACCGTCACCATCTACGAACTGCGCTAACGAGCGCCTAGCTCGCGATCCGCTGCGGCACCTGCCGGCCGGTGGCATCGGCCGCCCGCTCCTCTTCGTGGTACTCGGCATCCGTGTTGACCAGCCACGGATCGTAATGCGCGCCCATCGCGATGTTCCGCGCGACCAGGATCCCCGTCATCATCGAGTGGTCCTGGTTGTTGTAGTGATGCATCCCATTCCGGCCGACGAGCCACAGGTTCGGCAGGGCCCTTGCCAGCCACTCACGCACGACCGCGACATTTCCGAGGTAGGCGCCGTCGTACACCGGATACGCCTTCGGTTGCCGGTAGACCATGCCCGCCTTGACGTCCTCGGCCCGGCAGATCTTCAAGGCGACCAGCTCGCGCCGTCCCAGGTCCAGCAAGTCGGCGTCCGACCAGCTCCACATGCTGTCGTGATCGAAGCAGAAGTACTCCATGCCGAGACCGGTCAACCCACTGTCGTCGACCATCGAGGCGCTGAAGTTCTTGAAGTTCGCGATCCGCCCCACCTTGACCCCTGGGTCGTGCACGTAGATCCACTGATCCGGAAAGACGTCGGCGCGGTCGACCACCACGTTCACCGTGATGAAGTCGCGGTAGCCGAGCGCGTCGGCGGCCGCGCGCACGATCGAGGGCGCCGCCGGCTGTAACTTGGCGATCAACTCGCGGATCGGCATCGTGCTGATGAACTCCGTCCCCAGCACATCGAGCGTTCCACCGGCGGCATCCCGTACCACCACCGAGAGTACCCGGCCTCCCGCGTGGCGGACGGCGACGACCTCTTCTCCCATCCGCACCGGATGCCCCGCGGCGGCCAGTCGCGCGGCCACCGACTCCCACATCTGTCCGGCGCCCCGTCGCGGGTAACGGAAGGAATCCACGAGCGTCTTCACGATCGCACGCTCGCCGCCACCCCTTAAGGACGCGGGCAGGACGGCATTTCGAATCACTTCGACCAGGTTCAGTCCGCGGATCCGCTGCCCCGCCCAGTCGGCGGACAGCTCGCTGGTCGGGATTCCCCAGACTTTCTCCGTGTAGGTCTTGAAGAAAATCTCGAACAGCCGCCGGCCGAACTGGTTCGACACCCAGTCCTCGAAGGACTGCGGTTCGACCACCGGATGCAGGCGAGCCTGCGCGTAGCTCACCAGGCAGCGCGCGGTTTCGAACGGACCCAGGTTCAAAAACGCGTTCGACGCCCGGATCGGATAGGCGAAGAACTTTCCCCGGTACAGGATCCGCGTCAGCCGCGACACGGGTTGGATCTCCTTGCCAAGGACCTCGGTCCAGAGCGCCTCGATCTCGGGACTCTTGGAGAAAAACCGATGCGGGCCCACGTCGAACCGGCAACCCATGAACTCGAGCGTGCGGGCGATGCCACCCACCTGCCGGGGATCCTTTTCCACCACCGTGACCGGCGTTCCGTGGCGGATCAGCTCGTGAGCAGCCGACAGCCCGGCGGGCCCGGCGCCCATGACCACGACGTGGTTTGTCGAACTGGGCGAAATCGCGTCAGCCATGCCGCACTGGAAGCAACTCCCAGCCGCCGACCCCTCTTGCGCCGATCCGCCCCGATTTGGGCGCTCTACCTTACTATTGCGCTCCGTGAGTCCCGCTTCGAACCCGAAACCCCGCAATCATCCGTTCCTCGAACGGCTCCGGCGCGGTCCCCTCCTCGGGGACGGCGCCATGGGCACCCAGCTCCATGCCCGGGGCGTCAGCTTCGAGCGCTCCTTCGACGAGCTCAATCTCACGGAGCCCAAGATCGTCGAGGAGATTCACCGTGCGTACATTTCCGCCGGGTCGGAGCTGATCGAGACCAACACCTTCGGCGCCAACCGGATCAAGCTCGCCCGCCACGGCCTCGAAAACCGGGTCCGGGACATCAACTTCCGAGCCGTCAAGCTGGCGCGGGAGGCCCGCGAGATCTCCGGCGAGTCGGTGTTCATCGCCGGCTCGGTCGGTCCGATCGGCCAGCAGCTCGAGCCGATCGGGCGGATCACGATTGCGCAGGCGACCGCCGCGTTCGAGGAACAGATCGCCGCGCTGCTCGAGGGCGGGGCGGATCTCCTGGTGCTGGAAACGTTCACCAACCTGCCAGAAATCCTCGCCGCCGTGGCCGCCGCAAAAAAGACCGCCGATCTCCCGATCGTGGCCCAGATGACCTTCGCCGAAGACGGTCTCACCCTCAGCGCGGAGGAACCGAGCCAGGTGGTCCAGGCGCTCGAGCGTGCGGGCGTCGACGTCATCGGCGTCAACTGCGGGGTCGGTCCCCAGGTCGCGCTGCAGGTGCTCGAGGCGATGCGCCAGGAGACCCGGCTGTCGCTGTCGGGCCAGCCCAACGCCGGACTCCCAGCCCGCGTCGAGGGGCGGTTCTTCTACTTCGCCACCCCGGAGTACTTCGCGACGTTCGCCCGCCAGGCGGCCGATCTCGGGGTGGCCTACATTGGGGGCTGCTGCGGCACCACCCCCGCGCACATCGCGGCCATGCGCGCCGCCCTCCAACCATTCGCTGGCGCGCCCCGAATTCGCCAGGCGCCACGCTCGACCGCGATCGCCATCGACCTCAACCCGGCGGAGCAGCTGCCCCCCACGCCGTTCGCCCAACGGCTCGCCGCCCCCAGCTTCGTGGTCAGCGTTGAGATCGATCCGCCCCGCGGTCTCAATCCATCAAAGTGCATCGCCGGCGCTCAGCTCATCAAGGATGCCGGAGCCGACGCGATCAACATCGGCGACAGTCCGATGGCCCGCGTCCGCATGAGCGCCCTCTCGCTGGCCCTGATGATCCAGCAGCAGGTCGGCATCGACACGCTGATCCACTTCACGTCACGCGACAAGAACCTTATGGCGCTGCAGGCGGAACTGATCGGGGCGCACGCCCTCGGCATCCGCAACATCATCGCGCTGACCGGCGATCCTCCACGTATCGGCGACTACCCGTCCGCGACGGGCGTCTGGGATGTCGACTCGATCGGCCTGATCAAGATCTTGCAGCGCCTCAACGAGGGCTACGACTGGCTTGGGACCTCGATCGGCAAGCCCGCCAACTTCACGATCGCGTGCGCTGTCAACCCGTCGGCGGAAGACCTCGATCACGAGATCGAGCGGTTTCGGCAGAAGATCGAGGCCGGCGCGCACCTCGCCATGTCTCAGCCCCTTTACGACCTGGAGACGCTCGAGCGGTTCTTCGAGAAGACCGGGCCGCTGCCGATCCCCTTCCTGCTCGGGGTCCTTCCTCTCCAATCGTCCCGGCATGCCGAGTTCATGCACAACGAGGTTCCTGGCATCGTCGTTCCCCAGCAACTTCGCGAGCGCATGCGCAAGGCCGGCGAGAACGGAATCGCTGAAGGCCTCCAGCAATCGCGCGAGCTGCTACAGGAGACCAGGCACCTGGTGCAGGGTGTCTACCTGATGCCCTCCTTCGGGCGCTACGAAGTCGTCGCCGAGCTGGTGCGCTGGCTGCGCCAGGAGCGCGCCCCCACCCTACCCTCCCCCAGAGGGGGAGAGAAACTCTAGCCTCGCGTCCCTAAGCGCTCCCGGCTAACAAGGTCGTCCAGCGGCCGACGCCCACGCGGTATGCCCGCGTTGGGCGGCAGGCGCAACGCTTCTGGGCTCGCCGGATACCCGATCGAGAGCACCGTCCGCAGATAGCGGTTCGCTGGGATGCCAAGCAACTCGCGGGCGCGTTGCTGATGCTCCGGGTAGATCGAGCCGATGCAGGAGCCGACGCCATGGGCCCAGGCGCCCAGCATCAGGTTTTGCATGAGCCGTCCCTCGTCCATGCCGCTCCAGGCATCGTCACCCCGCATCACGAGAGCGAGCGCCAGCTTCGCGCCGGCGAGGTGCCAGGCAAACTGGCCGCATTTCGAGAGCGCCACCAGTGTGTCGCGGTTCGTCACCACCACCAGGTCCCATGGCTGGCTGTTCTTGGCCGATCCCGCCCACCGGCCAGTGTCGAGGATGTCGCGCAAAACGTCATCGGGGATTTCGCGGTCCGAAAACTGCCGCACCGAGCGCAGCGACTTGATCAGCTTCGTCTCCGCCATACACCCAGTCTATCGAGGGCGCTCTAGGTCGGAATCGAATCCAGGACCTGCTGCGTGTGACTCATCCCTAGCCTCGTCGCGCCGGCCTCCAACATGGCCACCGCATCCTCGTAATAGAGGATCCCGCCGCTCGCCTTGATGCCGAAGTTCGGCCCGACCGCCGCCCGGATCAAGGCGACGTCATGCAGCGTCGCCCCGTGACCCAGGTAGCCGGTCGAGGTCTTGACGAAGGCCGCTCCCGCTTCGACCGTCAGCGCGCAGCCGGTCCGCTTCTCGTCATCGGTCAGGCGGGCGCATTCGAGAATCACCTTGACGGGATGCCCGGCCGCCGCGAGCACCACGCTGGCGATGTCGGCCCTCACGGGATCCCGCTGGCCGTCCTTGAGCCGCCCAATGTCCAGCACCATGTCGATCTCGGTTGCTCCGTCGGCGATCGCCAGCGCGGCTTCGCGCGCCTTCGCATCGACGTGAGTTGCGCCAAAAGGGAACCCGACCACTGCGGCGATCCCGACGCCGCTTCCCCGCAGCACCTCGCTGGCAACCGCCACCCGGTTCGAATTCAAGCAGGCGGTGGCGCAGCGGTTGCGTCGGGCGATCTCACAGGCCATCAGGACATCGTGCTGGGTCGCAGCCGGATCGAGCAGGGTGTGATCGATCAGCGCCGCCAGCTCCCACCGCGACCACGACCGGCTCATCGGTGCAGCGTATCCCTAGCTGGCGGTCGCCTCGCGGCGCTCCTCGCGCCGGTGCTCCGCCTCGATGAATGCCTCGAACACCGCCAGCAGGATCAGGTCGACCGCCAGGTCCGCAACAGCGCCGAGCTGCTGGTAATAGAAGGTGAACAGGTCCGTCAGGAAGATCGAGGCAAGAATCGAGCGCTTGAACCAGCGCAGCGCGTGGATTGGTGACCGCAGGACCAGGTACACGAGTCCGGTGAGGGTGAGGCCCCCCGAAACGGCGGAGGCCAGCAGCAGGGGCAGGTCCACGCTCTCCCCGGGCCCGGTCGTCGCCGGCGAATACACCAGCGCCAGGCTCGCCACGATGGCCCCCAGCAGCCTCACTAGCAGGACCGTGATGGCAAGGCGTTCCGCCCAGCGGGAGCGCAGGCCACTCTCGATACGCTTTTGGATCCGTCGCAGCCGCACCCCAAAAGCACTCCGTCGCGGAAGGTCGGGCCGCCGCGCCGCCACCACCTCCTCGACGTTGCCCAGGAGGCTTGTTCCGGCGGCGCCGCTCCGGCGCAGCCATCGAATCAGGTGGTACTTCTCCCTCGGATCCAGGTCGTGCAGCGCCGCGTCCTGCAACAGCATTAGAGCGTTGGCGAGGTAGGTCTCTTCGTCCCAGACCCGGTGTCGCTCCAGCGAGCGCCACCACAGAAACAACAGCACGAAGACCACATAGATCAGCGCGATCGTGGGCCGGTAGAAGTAATTGTTGTCACTTGTGATGAATTTGCCCAGCTCGTCGATGAACAATCCAAATCCCAGGCCGGCAAGGACCGCCGCGGCCCGCCGGACGCGCTGGCCGAGGTAGCCGAGCAGGAGCAGGACCGCCGCCAGCATCAGGGTGCCGCCCCAGAGCATGTGCGCGATGTGCAGGCCGCCCCCGCCGAGGCGCGGGTACCCCGTCGCGCCCAGGAAGAAACGCACCGCGAGGACGGCGGTCACCGCCGAGACGAGGAACGCCTCGAGTAACGGGCCGGCATCGAGATTGCGGATGAAGAACGGGCGCGAGGGGTGCTTTTCCATTCGGATCGAGATGGGCACCTTAGCGTTTATCCGGCCCCGACGTCAACGCGCCTACTACATATTTGTGTAGCTTAGCCCGCTAAAGATCGGCTGCCCCAACCCCCTTCTTGACACGACTGGTGAACCGCGATAGACATGAGTTCACAAGATCGGGGGCAGGAGGTGGTCGTCGGCCGAAATTCTCGGCGTCCGTCCAATCGAGTTCTGACAACGCCGCTCAGTCACTAACGCCACCTCAAGGAGGGGTTATGGCAACCACCACGACATCCGTCAGCGCACCGGCCAAGCCGGGAGAGCTCCTCTCCGAGCGGATCGCGCCCGGCATGCTGCCCAAAGTTCTCGGCCGGTTCGACATGATCGCGATCTTCGTCGCGATCGTTCTGTTCGCCGTCCAGGGCTCGGTCGTCCAGCCCGCCGGCGCCTCGGCCTTCGTCTACTGGATCCTCGGCTTCCTCACCTTCCTCATCCCCGGCGCGATCGTCACCGGCCAGCTCGGCCTCATGTTCCCCGGTGAGGGTTCGATCTACGTCTGGACGAACAAGGCGCTCGGCTCCTTCTGGGGTTTCTTCGCGGGCTTCTGCGCCTGGTGGCCCGGCACACTGGTCATGGTCGCCACCGCCGTCCTGGTGGTCAATCTGCTCCAGTTCTTCATGAGCTTGCCGCCCTTCAACGTCCAGAATCCGCTGAGTCAGCTCTGGCAGCAGGGGATCATCATCCTGGCGGTCATCTGGTTCTCTTCCGGCCTCTCGATCCTCCGCTTCCGCCTGACGCAGAACCTCGTCAATGGCGTCTTCGTCATCTACGGCGCCGCCATTCTCACCGTCGGCCTCGCCGGCCTCGCCTGGCTGCTGGGCGGCCATCCAGCGGCGAACGACTTCTCGCGTAATGCGTTCGGCCTCAACTCGGGAAACGCGACATTCTATGGCCTCGTGATCCTTGCCCTGCTCGGCATCGAGGTTCCCCTGAACATGGGCGTGGAGATCCGTGACCGTAAGGCGATCACCAGCTATTTGGTATGGGGTTCGATCGTCGTCATGGTCGGGTACCTGGCGCTCACCTTCGGCGCCATGGTGGTCGTTCCGGTGAAGGGCGTCAACTCGACGACGGCCATCCTGTCCGCCGTGCAGACCGCGTTGGGCGCCGGTGTCGCCGGGGTCGTCACTCTGGTGATGGTCGCGTTTTTCATCTTCAATACCACGGTCTACAACTACTCGTTCGCACGCTTGCTGTTCGTCAGCGGGCTCGACCGGCGGCTCCCCGCCTTCATCGGCCGCGTCAACCGGAACAAGGTGCCGCAAAACGCTGTCCTCGTTCAGGCCGTGATCACGACCATCATCACGGCGATCGCCTACTTTCTCTTCAGCGGTAACGCCAACCTCTCGGTCGGTATATACATCGCCCTTCAGGCAGCCGTCACCGTGATCTGGTGCCTGTCGATGGTGTTCCTCTTCACCGACGTCCTGGTCATCCGCTCGAAATATCCGGAGGAGTTCAAGCGCGAACAACTCGTGCCGGTCGGCGTCTTCTGGGCCGCGTCGATTGCAGGGGCCATCGCCAGCGCGGTCGGTGTCGTGGTAACTCTCACCGGTGGTTGGATCTTCACCGGCCAGCTGCAGGGCTCATGGAACCCGGCGGTCATCGACAATGGTCCCTGGATCCTGATCGTCGGCGGTGTCGGCATTGCGTCGCTCGCGGTTGCCGTCATCGTCTACCTCCTCGGTCTCAACACCGCCCGTCGCGCCGTGGCGAGCGCGAGCGCGGGCGCGGGCGCAGGGAGTTAATCGAGCGACGCATGGCGACCACCTTGACCGACACGACAACGACCGTCGACCTCGACGCAAAACGCCGTGAGATCGTGGCACAGGCGGAGGCAGCGGGCCTCCGCCTCGTGCGCTTCCTTTACTGCGACAACGACGGCATCATCCGTGGGAAGAGCGCGGGTATCACCAACCTGGCCGAGCGGCTCGAAACCGGCATTGGCCTGACGGTCGCGATGCAGGCCTTCACCATGCTCGATCACCTCGCCAGTGTCGATGGCATGGGTCCGGTCGGCGAGATTCGGCTGGTGCCCGACCCGACCACCTTCGCCGTCGCCCCCTACGCGCCGCACACCGGCACCGTCCTGGTCGACATGCAAACGCTGGACGGCCAGCCTTACGCCGCCGACGGCCGCACCTTCCTCAAGCGGATGATCGCCCGCGCGGCCAACGAACACGACCTATCGATCGTCGCCGCCTTCGAACCCGAGTGGTCGCTAGCGGTCAAAAACGGCGAACAATTCTCCCCCATCGATGACAGCGGCTGCTTCACCTCGACCGGTATGAACATGGCGGCGCCCGTGATTGATGAAATCGTCGCGGCGCTCGAATCGCAAGGGCTCACCGTCGAGCAGTACTACGCCGAGCTCGGCTGGGGCCAGCAGGAGCTCTCGATCCGGCACGCCCCCGCCCTGCAAGCCGCCGACCACCACATCATCTATCGCGAGACGGTGCGCGGCGTCGCGCTGAAGCATGGCCGCTATGCCTCCTTCGCGCCCAAGCCGTGGGGTGACCAGGCGGGCAACGGCTGCCACCTCCACTTCTCGGGCTGGAATCAGGACCAGAGCGTGAACCGCTTCTACGACGCTACTGGCCAGTACAACCTCTCGACCCTGGCGCGCCAGTTCATGGCCGGCATCCTCGACCATCTACCGGCGCTGGTGGCGCTCACCTGCGCCTCAGTCAACTCCTATCGACGACTGCAGCCGCAGATGTGGGCCTCGGCGTTTCGCGCCTGGGGCCCGGACAATCGCGAGGGCGCGCTCCGCGTCGCATCACCCTTCAAAGGCCACGAGGCCGAGTCGACCAACGTCGAGCTCAAGTCCTCCGACTCGAGCGCAAATCCGTATATCTCGCTCGGCGGTGTGATCGCCGCCGGACTGGACGGCATCGAGCGACAGCTCACGCTGCCACCGCCGGTGACCGTCGACCCCTACAACCTCAGCGACAAGGAACGCCAGGCGATCGGCGCCGACCGGCTGCCGCAGAGCCTCAAGGAGGCGATCACCAATCTGAAACGCGACACCACGCTCACCGACGCGCTCGGCGAGCGCCTCGCCACTTCCTACATCGCGGTCAAAGAGCTCGACATCGAGGCCTTCGCCGCAGAGGACGACGGCTTCGAGTTCCGCCAGCACATCTACAAATACTGAGCCTTACTCGCCAGACGGCGGACGCGTCAGTAACAAGTGCGTATCGACCTGGCGGAACCCCATGCGCCGATAGACAGGCTCTCCCATAACACTGGCCTGCAGCCACGCCAGCTCGGCGTGCGCCGCGAACCCATCCTCCGCCGCGCGTGCCGTGACGGCGGCGCCGTAGCCCCGCCCTCGCAGAGCGGGTGGTGTCGCAACGTTGAAAATGCCCACACCTCCGTCACCTTGCCAGCTGACCGCGGTCGAGACCGGTTCGCCGTCGACCGATGCGAGGTAGATGGACGCGCTCGGCATGTCGGTGATGGCCGGCTGGTATATAGGCTGGAAAAGCGCCGGAGGCGCGTCGAAGCCGGCGGCCATCAACGCGAGGGCGCGCTCGAGGTCGGCACGTTCGCGGACCTTGACGATTTCCAAGCCGGCGGTGCCGCGATCGCGCAGCTCATCCGCCGCCATGACCATCGCCGGAATGCGCTCCGCTTGGGTGAGCCCGAGCCGCCGCGCCTCGGCTTCGAGCGCGGGGGCCACCGTCGCCCGAAGCAGAACACCGAACGGTAAGCCGAGCTTCTCGACCTCGGCCATGGCGCAGGCCAGGCCGGAGACGGCGTCGTCAGGGCGCTGCTCGACGGCGATGATCGCGTTGAACGCTGGAATGGGCACCGCGGGGTATACGAACAGGTGACCTCCCAACCGGTCCTCTACCCACGCACCATCAAGCGCTGCGTACAGGACCTTGAAGGAATTGACCATCCGCGTGGCCAACCAGTCGGCTTCGTTCTTCGCTACGACCGTCGCGTCATTCATCGCCGTCTTCTAGACCATGCCTGCCGTCGGGAAAGTATCGGGTAGCTCGCCAGACGTACCTGCAGTTCTTGTCGGCATTGAGACGGTTCAGGCGTTCGACCTCAGCCTCCGCCTGTTGGAGAGTTGGAACAACCTCTTTGATGGCGACCGCCAGCTCTGGGTCCGCACTGTCTGATTCCAGCCGGAGCACCGCGTATACCGGGATTTTTCGAACGCGGTTATCGCTGAACTCGCTCGGGATAGAAAAAGACTCCCACCGATATCGGTCGTCCATGCCGATTGACGTTTCGAAATGCGCCCAGGTGTCTGGCTGCGGGGGACGCCACCCCAATCCGGTCCCGGAACGACCAGCGCGGGCCACACCTTGCCTTCGTGCTCAGGCCACCAGTAGACGGCTTCCGCGACGCGGACAAATGCGGTGTGGTCATGGCGCTCGACGCGAACGAGCTCGGCGATGCCCTCGACCCAACCCTCGAAGAAGTACTGCCGCCGTTCGACAACGAACCGACTGCGTCCCCCGATTCCCATGCGATGGAGCATAGGCTGTCGGGCCACACGAAGAAGCTGGAGAGCCTACGCCTCCAGCTTCTTCGCGATTCGGGCCTGGTCTAGTACAGCGCTCGACCGTGATAGTTCGTCCCTTTCTGAGCCGGCACAGCATCGCTGGCGCCGCCTGTCGTGCCGCTGGTCGCCGCGACCGTGACCGTGGCCGCAGCTGGCGACGTTACGCTCTTGAGCCAGTAGCCAGCGACGACACTGACCATGATCGCGGCCGCAATCGCCAGCGCGATCAGGATCGGCCTGAAAGATGATCGACGAAGCGGAAATGCGGCTTGCATTGCTCTCACCTCACGTGATCTTGTTGATGACGGCTGCATCCTATCCCCGAATCCCGGGCGGACCTATGCCGGACGGCACAATGCGGCCGTGATGTTTATTGCCAGGCCGGCAGCGAACCCGCTTGGGCCTTTAGAGGTCATTTAGAAAAGGCCCGCATACTACGAACGCAATGTGGGGGACCCAGAGCCCGAGTCCGCCGCGCCGGGCGGTGGCCGCCATCGCGGCCCAGCGTCGCCGGTGGACCGTCGGCCTGGTGGTCGTTGCGATCGTCGGCCTGGCGGCGTTCGCGATCCTGGAAGGCGACCTGCCCGAAGCCTTCGGGGATGGGGTGGCGACCGTCGGCCACCTGTTGCGCCAGTTCGGGCTCGTGGCGGCCTTCGGCCTGCTTTATCTCGAGGAGTCCGGCGTCCCGATGCCCATGCCGGGCGACGTCTTCGTCATGTATGTCGGCCACCACACCGCGCAAACCCCGCTGACGCTCCTGGCCGCGTGGCTCGGGCTGGTCGGCGTCGTGGTCCTTGGCGCCACCAACCTCTATCTGATCTCCCGGCGCTGGGGACGCTCCCTCGTCGAGAAGCGGTTCGCGAAGTTGCTTCACCTGACTCCGGCGCGGATCGACCAGGCGGAGCGGTGGTTTGCGCGGTGGGGAGTCTGGACGCTCGTGTTCGGGCGCCACATCCCTGGACTGCGAGTACCGCTCACTGTCGCGGCCGGGATCTTCCGGGTCCGCTATCCGGTCTTTGTGGCGAGCGTCGCCATCTCGACCGCCGTCTGGTCGGGATTCTTCATGGCGCTAGGCGTCGTGTTCGGAGGGCGCATCGGCCATATGCTCGCGCTGCACCGCGAGGGCTACGTGATCCTGCCGGTGGTCATCGTGATCGCCTTCGGCACGTACCTGTTCGTCCTGCTCCGCCGAACTGGCCGGGTTGAACCCGCTCACTAAAGAGGCGTGACCCGGAGGGCTTGAGGGTCACCCCTCCGGGTCCTTGGCGCGGGGAGAGAGCGACTTACTCTTCGCCGTTGAACTGATGGTCGGCGTTCGGGTCGTTCGGATTGTCGGCGTGACCGCCGGCGGCGTCGGTCTCGGTCGCTGATTCCGTCGCCGATTCGGTCGATGCGGGCTCGCTCGGGGCGGCGGCCGGCGCACTCGCCGGCGCCGCAGCCTGTACCGGCTTCGCGGTGTCAGCAGCGACGGCGCTCAACTTCACACTCGCCGTTGTCACACTCGCCGGCTTGGCGGCCGAGTGACTCGGCGACTTCGCGAACGCTCCCGTGGCAGTGATGACCGCCGCGGCTAGCACCACGGGCACGGCCAGCAGCGCAATCGTTTTTGGCGTCTTCAAAAGATAGACACCTCCTGTGCGTATTTGGGCCCCCAGACCCGAGGCCGAGTCTCCCACCCGGAACTGAACCCACCCTAAAACATTGGTTTTAGACAATCTTTAGGGTTGGTGGGGATACTCACGTTCGTGCGGGTGCTACTGGTTGAGGACGACCGCCGCCTGGCGGCCAGTATTCAGCGCGGTTTGGGCGAGTCCGGGCTCGCGGTCGACATCGTTCACGACGGGAACGAGGGCATCGCCGCCGTGCTCAGCGCGCCATACGACGTCGTGGTCATGGACGTCATGCTGCCGGGGGTGGATGGCCTGACGGTCAGCCGCGAGCTCCGCCGCCAGAAGGTGAGCGCGCCGATCCTGATGCTGACCGCCCGCGATGCGGTCGACGACCGGGTCAGCGGGCTGGAGGCCGGCGCCGACGACTACATGATCAAGCCGTTTGCGATGCGCGAGTTGCTCGCGCGGATCAGGGCGCTCGCCCGGCGGCATCTGCCCGATCGCACCTCGGTGTTGACGGCGGGCAGCATCGTGCTCGACACCGCGGCGCACACCCTCAAGGTCTCCGGCAAGACCGTCGATCTGACCGCCAAGGAATTCGCCATCCTCGACTTCTTCCTCCATCATCCGGGCCGCCTCCTCTCGCGGGAGCAGATCATCGAGCACGTCTGGGACTACGACTTCGAGGGCGGCCATAACCTGGTCGAGGTATACATCGGGCGGCTGCGCCGCAAGCTCGTCGAAAACGGCGCCGGCGATCCGTTCGTGACCGTCCGCGGAGCCGGGTACCGTCTCGAGCCGCGGCCGTGAGGCGCATGCTCGGCGGCACCCGCATCCGTCTGACGCTCGCCTTCGCCGCCGTATTGGCCGCCGCCATCCTGGCGGCCGACATCGTGCTTTATTTCGCGCTCTCTCGAGCGGAGACCAGCGGTGCCGCCGACGTCCTGATCTCGCAGGCGGCCACGATTGCCAGCGGTGTTGAGGATGTCAACGGCCAGGTGAGCTTCGGCGGCGGCGACCTGCCAACAGAGACCCAGCAGGGGGTGGCGGTCGAAGTCGCGATCGTGGCGCCGGACGGATCGGTCAGCCAGACGCCTGGGCAGGCCCTCTCGGCCTCGACCCTGAAAAGCATCGCCGCCACCGCGCGCAACACGACCAACCCGGCGCCGCCCTTCAGCGTCCGCGACAGCCGCGGGGTGCCACGCCTCGTCTATGCCGAATCGCTTCAGACGAGTCTCGGATCGAAGGCCGTGCTGATCGTCAGCCGCTCCGTGGGCGAGCTTCAGTCGGCGCTCAACCAGACGATCCTCTTCCTGTCTGTCCTGTCGGTGCTCGTTGTCCTGGCGGGAACGCTGCTCGCGCACCGTCTCACCGGCCGGGTCCTCGAGCCGGTCCGTCGCATCGCCTCGACGGCGCGCTCACTCAGCCAGCGTGATCTCCATCGTCGAGTCGAGGTGGACGTCCCACCCGACGAGCTGGGCGAGCTGGTCGAGACCTTCAACGGGATGCTGGCCCGGCTGGAGGCGAGCTTCGAGAGCCTGCGGCGGTTTACGGCGGACGCGTCGCACGAGCTGCGCAGTCCACTGGCGCTGATGCGCAGCGAGCTCGAAGGCACGCTGGTGCGACCGCGCACCCTGGCCGAGTACGAACAGGTCTTGCGCGGACTGGAACAAGAAGTCGAGCACATGGCTCGAATGGTCGATCAACTGCTGATGCTGGCCCGGGCCGACGGCGGCGCGCTCCGACCGGCCGAGGCGACGCTCGATGTCGCCGATTTCCTCCACGAGACCGCCGCGCGCTGGCGCCTCACCCCCTCCCAGCTTGCGGGGGAGGGTCGGGGTGGGGGGTCTCGCGCCCGCATTGAGGTCAACGCACCCGATTCGGGGACCGTCTGGGCGGACCCGGACTTGCTCCGCCGGGTGATGGACAACCTGATCGACAACGCCATCCGCCATACGCCAGAGGGAACGGCGGTGCACCTGACGGGCGCCCGAACCACTGGCGGCTGGAACATCGACATCCGCGACGAAGGACCTGGCGTACCGCAGGCAGCGCGCGCCGCACTTTTCGAACGGTTTGCCGGCTCGGCCGCGCGCCCTCGCGATAGTGCCGGCGCCGGACTCGGGCTCGCCCTCAGCCGTGCGATCGCCGAATCCCACGGCGGCAGCTTGCAGCTCATCGATCAGAGCGGGCCGGGTGCCACCTTCCGCCTCTTCCTCCCCGATCGTGGTCAATCTCCGTTCAGCCAACCTTTAGCTGCCACTGACAAACTGCCGGCGATGCCCGTCAGATATCCCTCCGCATCCGGCAAATGAAGATCATGCCCCGCCTTTTCCTTCTTTGTTTATTGACCGTTCCCGTCCTCGCCGGCTGCGGTCCGACGGCGCCAACCTCATCGAATCCGTCCGCCCCGACCGACTCCGGGGGCGTGGCACCGGCGGGCGGCGACATCCCTGACAACCAGGTCTACCTCACCTATACCGGCAGCGCCTTCACGATCAAATATCCGGAAGGCTGGGTGCAGACCACCCCGAGCGATGGCGTCAGGTTCACAGACAAGGACAACGGCATCACCGTCAAGATCAGCCAGTCGGCGGCGCCCACGATCGCCAGCGTTCGCGCGGACGTGCGCGCGATCAGCGGCGCAGCGATCACGACCGACGCGCACAGCATCAGCCTTCCCGGCGGCGCGGCCGTCCTTGCCACCTACCAGGTCGACGGACCGGCGGATCCGGTGACCGGCAAGCGACCCCGTCTGACCGTCGACCACTACGAGCTTGCTGGCAGCGGCGGAAGGAAGGCGGTCCTGGAACTGGCCAACCCCATTGGCGCCGACAACGTCGACGCCTATCGCCTGGTCGCGGAAAGCTTCCGCTGGCGATGACCGCCGCGCCGGCCCTCGAGGTCCGCGATGTCTTCCGCATCTTTCGATCTGGTCCGGTTGAGACGGTCGCCCTTCGGGGCGCCAGCCTTCGCATCGAGCCCGGCGAGTTCGTCGCCCTGGTCGGCCCATCCGGCAGCGGAAAGTCCACCTTGTTGCAGGTGGCGGCCGGGCTGGATGAGCCCAGCGCGGGATCGGTCTGGATCGCCGGCACTCCGCAGGCCGGCCTGAGCGCGGAAGAGCGCACCCGGATTCGCAGCCGCCAGCTCGGCATCCTGTTTCAGCGCGACAATCTGTGGAATCACTTGACGGCAATGGAGAACGTCGCGCTCGCGGCGCAGCTCGCCGGCCGGCGCGATGCGCGGTCGCGGGCCATGCAGCTGCTGGACGAGCTGGGGCTGAAGACTCGCGCGAACCACCGCCCCGCGGCCTTGTCCGGCGGCGAACAGCAGCGAGTCGGCATCGCCATCGCCCTCGTCAACGACCCATCGTTGATCCTCGCGGACGAACCAACCGGCGAGCTCGACCGCGCCAGCGAACACCTGGTCGTCGAGCAGCTCGACCGGTCGCGGAAGGTTCGCGGCAGCGCCCTGCTCGTGGTGACGCATAGCGAGGAAATCGCCGCCTCGGCAAGCAGGGTGCTCCGCATGGTGGACGGCACGTGCCGGTAGGCGCGGGAACCCCCCACCCCGACCCTCCCCCGCAAGGGGGGAGGGAGATGTTCCCTCCGAAAGGTTCTCTCATCGCCGACAACGTCACCCTGACCTACGGCGCGGGCGATGCCCGCGTCGAGGCGCTGCGCGGCGTGTCGCTCGAGCTTCGCCCGGGCGCCTTTATCGCACTCAGGGGCCCATCGGGTTCTGGCAAGACGTCCCTACTGCACTGCCTCGGTGGTCTGCGGGTGCCGACCGCCGGCGAAGTCCGCTGGGACGGACGGCGATTGGGACGGCTCGAGCTGGATGCGCGGATTGGCGCGCGCGGGTCTGCCTTCGCCTATCTCTTCCAGGGCGGCAACCTGCTGCCCACCTTCACGGCCGGCGAGAACATCGCGTTCGCAGCCTACATCGCCGGTCGCGGTGCGCAGGTTGACCCTGCCCTGACCCTCGAACGTCTCGGTCTGATGGCAAAAGGCCCGGCCCTGCCCGACGAGCTGTCCGGCGGCGAACAACAGCGGGTCGCGCTGGGTCGCGCGCTGGCGCAGGGCGCCCGCGTGCTCCTCGCCGACGAGCCAACCGGCCAGCTCGATCGCGCCACGGCCGCCCGCATCCTCGAGCTGATCGACGAGGTCCGGCGGGACGACCCCGAGATGATCGTCGTTCTCGCCACCCACGACAGCTCGGTCGCCGAGCGGGCGACCCACGTCATCGAGATCCTCGACGGCCGGCTCGTCGGCGAAGAGCGCGGATGACAACCCGCTTGGCCGTCTACGCGCTGCGCTCGTTGCGCCACCGGTCGGCGCGCTCGCTGGCCCAGGTGCTCGCGATTGCCGCAGCGCTCGCCCTGCTTGGCTCGATCCTGCTGTTCGTCTCCGGCAACCTCGGCTTAATGACCCGCTCGGCGGCGGCCAGCGTCCCGCTCGACTGGCAGGCCGCCGTCCCCGATGCGTCGACGGCCACGAGCCTGGCGGGTAATCTTCGCCGGGTCCACGGCGTCGTCGAAGCCGCGCCGGCAGCGACTGCCACGATCACCGGAGCTCGCCACGATCTCTCCGGAAGCGTGGCCACGGCCGGGGCCGGCAGCATTCTCGCGGTTCCGACCGATTACCTCGGCGCGCTTCGACCCTTTCATCTCCTCACGGGCCGCCTCGATCCATCGGGAGTCGTCCTTTCGCAGCCACTCGCCAGCACCTTGCAGGCGCAAATCGGCGATACGGTCACCCTCGAGCTGGCACCCCAACTCGCGCCCCAATCCGTGAAGGTCACCGGCATCGCCGTCATCGACGTCAGCGATTTGATCTTCCAGCCACTCGGCGCCAGTGCGGCCGGTGCGCCGGCGGCACCGCCGACTCAGGTCGTGGTCGCGCCCATCGGGCTGTTCCAGGATCGGCTGACCGCCGCCTCGGCCGTCCAGTGGCAGGTCCACGCCCAGGTCGACCGAGCCCTGCTCATCGGCGGACCGGCGGAGGCGCAACAGCACCTGGCAACCTTCCGGCACGTCGTCGAGCGCACCTTCCCGGGCGAGCTGAGCGTGGCCGACAACCTCGACGCCGCGCTCGGGGTGGCCGCCCAGCAGGCGCTCTACGGGCAGGCCATCTTCATCTTCCTCGGCTTGCCGGGCGTGCTGATCGCGCTCTGGCTCGCCTACTATGCCGCGGCGGCGGGCGCGGCGGACGAACGACGCGACATCGCGCTAC
>Ga0209526_10000153_pt1 | contig 40933 bp, 33 predicted proteins | sample JacPinW_OM2H0_M1_FD_188566 | JGI IMG/M metagenome (GOLD analysis project Ga0209526, IMG submission 188566) | Forest soil microbial communities from Algoma, Ontario, Canada - Jack Pine, Ontario site 1_JW_OM2H0_M1 (SPAdes) (version 2) | ecosystem: Environmental > Terrestrial > Soil > Boreal... | reverse complement strand
ACGGCCCGGCGGCGTCCATCCGGCCGCCGCCTAAGAGCGTTTGAGCCCAGCACGACCGCGTCGTAAATGGAAGTGCCCGCTCCGGGCACGATACGCCGCGCCGCGGCTTCCAGTGTGGGCACGTTGTTTGAGAATTCGGAGAGCTCAGAGACCGACTCCGAGAACTCGAAGACCGCGAGCGTATCGCCCGGCCGAACGATCTGGCGGATGAAGTGAGCCGCGGCCTCTGTCTCGAATTTCAGATCCTTGAACGTGCTCATGCTGGAATCAATCATCAAGGCGAGGTCGAGAGGCCGGTTCGTCTCCGCTTCGAAGCGTTCGATCTTCTGCGGCACGCCTTCCTCGGAAATCTCGAAGGCGTCCCGCGCCAGGTCGGAGACGGGCTCGCCGTTTGCCCCAATTACGCTCGCGAGGATGCTGACCAGGTCCGTCTGCACGCGGATCGGTCCGGCGGGTTTTTGCTGCTGTTGCCCAGCTTTCAGGGGAATCGCTGGCACAACGATTAGCATCGCTACAACCACAAGGGAGCCAACAGGTCTGGGGCGAACCCGCCAGGACGCATCCCTGAGGCGCTCAAGCTCCTGAGGAGACGTTGAAGCAATGTAGGGCGTGTCACCCCGAAAGAGGCGACCCGCAAAACCGTGGAAGATTTCGACCATCCTGCCGAGGACTACCAGGGATATTCTCATCTAAGAGATAGATTCATCTGAGCGCGAAATGGCTTGCTGCGAGGGCGCTTCCCCTTCGGCCCAAACGGCGCCGCCGTCGAAATACTCCTTCTTCCAAATGGGGACAGAGCGCTTCAGCGTGTCGATGGAGTAGCGGCAGGCATCGAATGCCGCGGCGCGGTGGGCCGAGCTGACGGCAATCAGCACACTTGTGTCGCCGACTTCGAGCCGGCCGAGGCGATGAATGATCGCGAGGCGATGGATGGGAAATCTATCGCGGACCTGGGCGCCGATCTCACGCATCTTTGAATGCGCCATCGGCTCGTAGGCCTCGTATTCGAGGTACCGTGTCTGGTGTCCCTGGAAATTGTTGCGCACGAAGCCGTCGAAAACAACGAGTGCACCATCTTCGGGCGCCTTGAGGCTTTCGACGATCTCGTGCGGGCGGATTGGTTCGCGTACGAGGCGAAAAATGTCGTCCGCGATGGCTGCTTGCTGGCCCCCGCTGACGGGCGGGAGAAAGGCTACTTCATCGCCGGGCGATAGCGGAGCGCGCCAAGTGGCGTATTCCTGGTTTACGGATGCGGCTACAGAGGGACGAAACTCGGCGAGCTTCGGGAACCGGCGCCGGTAGCGTTCGAAAACGTCTTCAACGCGAGCACCTTGGAAGAGTTCGGCGTCTTCCTGCGCGACGCCGACGATATCCTTGAGCTGGCCGAAGAAAAGCACGCGCACATGCATCACGGCTATTCTATCGCGCAGCGGCGCGAACGAGAAGCGACGCGGCCTCGGAAGCCCCAGAAGACCAAGAATGCCTTGCGGAGCTGAGCCACCTGTGCCGGACCAGGACCAGAGCGAGCGTGGGACGGGCAGCGCCACCGAATTTGAGCGAAAAACGGGGAACGTGGCTCAGCAACCATCTCGATCGTGCGGGGCCAAGGCACGACGCCCGCAAGGCGCCGACCGGCCGTTGACCGCTTTCGCGACACGCGAAACCGCGCACCTCGAACGCGCCCACCCACCGGGGCGAGGCTTCGGCACCGGATCCGATCATGGCGGTGGGGGGCTTCGGTGCGGGGTAAGCCCGCGCTTCTCGTACCAGAGAGAGATTTGCGAGCACAAAGTCGGGCGGAACAGTCTTCGTCGGTACATAGCGGTCCCCCGACTTACCGAATCCACAGCTGAACAGACTGACAGCCGGTCGTTCTTTGTCCAGTCTTTGGATCGCAAAGTTCTGATTGGTCAATGATCCACCGCGACTGTTTCGTCCGTCTGAGTCTGTTGATTTTCGGAAAGGGCAGTAGCGTCGGGCCCTTCGAATGTATCGCTGGCCCTGGCCTGGAATCAACAAGGAGAACCTCCACGGTGTTGATACCGCACACGGTTGAGCTGGACCAAAACCAGAGCAGCGTGAAGGCTTTGCAGCCGCAAGGAACAGCAGGACCAAGAGCTGTCCCGTTGGTCGGGTCGCCGGGGAAAGTGGCTGGCTCAATCCCGCGGCGCGGGGACGGGCCGTATCGGGCGGACAGGTCCGGAGCGGCTGGCGAGCAGGCGTTTGACGGCGCGGGCGAGATTCGCTTCTTCGTCGGATGCTTCGTCGAGGCCGGTGCGCATTACGTCGAAGACGGGCATTCGAGCGAGGGAGGGATACGGCTGTTTCGGGCCGCGGACCGAAAACCAGATGATGCGGTTCAGGATTTGCGGATCAGCCCTGTCGGCCTCCTGAAGGTCTTGTTTTTTGCTTTGGCGGATCCAGCTCGCGGTGTCGCGGTCGCCTGATGACTCGACGATGAGGTTTTCAAGCGACACGTCGGGCAGTCTCGCCTTGTAGGATCGCAGGTCCGGCTCGGATTCGAAGATGTCGATCGGGGTGGCCGCTGCGTCGAGCTGATTCATGGGCGGCATGCCGAGCAGAAGCTCCATCGTCCGAATCATGCTGACCGTGTTGTGATCTTGATGAGCAAGCGCCCCGGGGCGGTTATACGCGCTGATCACGAGCGCGGGCGAGCGGTGTGCATCGACGTGATCCGGGCCATCCTGTGCGTCGTCTTCGACGACGAAAATCGCTGTGTCCTTCCAATAAGGGCTCGAGGAAACTTCCTGCACCAAAAGTCCGACCGCGTAGTCGTTTTCCGCCACGTCGAACTGGGGCGTGGGCGTGCGTGGGCTAAGCGCATTCGTGTGATCATTCGGGAGATACACGATGTTAAAAGCAGGCAGTCGTTCCCCTTGACCCTGGGAGGCAGCGTCAACATACCGGCGAAATTCCGTCAGCCAACCGCCGATCCGAGAATAGCCGCGGAATCGCGCTTCCGGGTTTTCGGTAAAGATCAAAGGATCGATGCGCCCGCCGGATTCCTTCGCGGCACGGTAGGAATCTGTGGTCATCGAGTCGGGAGTGAGCATATCGAAGCCGCGATACATCATGCTGAAATGGTTCTCTAATGCTTTTTTGTCCGGAAACACGACAACGGTCGGGGAAATATCCGGGTACTCCCGCGCACGATTCGCGTTAAAAGAGTCTACTTGAGCCTGTGAGATTGTCTCCACAAACTCGCCGAAGGTGCGATAGCTGACCCCCGCGCGGGCGGCATCATCCCAGAGGTAGAGAGTCTCGGGCTCGGCGACGTCGCGCGCGCCGTGAAGGTAGGGAAGAAAACCCCGCATGTAGTTAGCAATGTCGTCTGCCGTGGCCGGCACGGGCAGCGCTGGGGGCTGGCCCTTGAGCGGCCAGGGGTTCGGCTCGCGGTTCATCCCCTGGAAATCGTAGGGGCGGCCCCGGTCCGAATAATTGGAGCGAAATGCTTTGTCGACGTAATCGTTTGAGAACGCAGCGGTAGACCAATTATGCCCGTCCGGACTCGCCTCGGCGTTCACGAAGAAACGATCCATCAACCCAAAGCGCAGCGCGAGAGCGTGCGCGTTTGGCGTGATGTCCTGTCGAGGACGCCCGGGCTGCTGAGCGGCAGGGCCCGCGCCAAAGATGGCCAGACCTGGGTCGCCGTCTGCATGAGCGCCATTGCCCGCCTCCGGGAGGTCCCCGAAAATCTGGTCGTAGCTGCGATTCTCTTTTATGACATAGATGATATGGTGGATCGGAGAAGGGCCGGAAAACAGCTGGACGTTCGCTGCGCCGAGCATACCCTCATTGCGCAGCACCTGATTCGAATCGGCGGCGAGTGTGCGGTCGTCTGGCTCGGGGATCATCGAGAAATCGCCAGCGATCAGTGAGATGTCATACTGACCACCCTGGTGTTGCCGGCCAGTTCCGGCCGGAAATCGACTATTCGGGGTGTTGGGCGCGCGGCCGGAAAGATTGGCGACGAGCGAGGAGCCTTGAAAACCGGTCCCTTTCCCGTTGCCGACGAACACCGTGTCATTGGCGACCGCGACAGCCGAAGGATACTGTCCGGTCGGAATGAAGCCACGGACAATGCTGCGGTGTGCTCGCTGCCGCTCGTAATCATCTCCCGCTTTTTCATCCGTGTGATTTTCTACGGTAGCTCCGCGGGCCTCCGCAGAGAGCCCGACTACAGCGACGGCATTGCTGTGCGCGTTCGCCACGTACAAGGTCGATCCGTTCCCGCTCAGCGCGAGGCTCTCCGGGGAGCCGCCCGGCATCGCTTTTTCTTCGAGGCGAACGCCAATCGTTTCGATCACCCGGTCGCGTGATGTGTCGATCACCGAGACGGTGTCCGCATCGGAATTGGCTACATACAGACGCGTGCGGGCGGCGTTTAGGAGCATGTCAGTGGGATGGCGGCCTACCTTAATAAATGAGACTTGCGCGGCAGTGTGCGTCAGGTCCTTGACTACGGCAACCGACGCGGTGGCCCAGCAGGAGACGTAGACTCTTTGCGTTTCTCGTGATCCGCGCGATGCCCAAGCCACGACACCATACGGATATACAAAGTGGGCGGGTAGCCCGTCGCTCAGATCGACGCGGTTGAGGCGGGGCTCGCCGTGCAGATTCTCGATAATGCCGAGACTGTCGCCGAGGTTATTGGCGACGTAGAGCGTGGCGCCGTCCGGGCTGATCGCCAGGCCCGTGGGATAGACGGCCTCCACGCCCTTCTGGTAGCGCGGCGAGGCCGCCACGGTAGAGAGAGACTTCAGCGAAATCGACGGCGCGGTGACCTTCGTATCGGGACCGGGCGAAGGAGGCGAAAGGGGCACGGGCGAGTTCGGTTGGAAGCTGAATATCCAGATTTTGTTTTCGTATCCGCCGGAAACGTAAAGAGTGTATGAGCCGTCGGAGGCGCGCCGTGGTGAGAAAACAGCCCCGACGTTCGCGCTTTGCGGGGTCGCGAAATACTCGTTCTCAATTACTTTGGGAACGGGTTTTGCTTCAAGATCGATCACCGCCAGAGATTGCTGAGCTCTACTGGTCGCGGCGGCGAATTGGATCCCGTAACCGCTGTTTACTGCGATGAGGTAGCGCCCCCCGCCGTCGTGTGCTGCGTGGTCGGGCGAGCGCAGAAAATTGACTGGTAGAGAGCCCACGGCCGCCATGCCGGTGGTGGCGTCGAGGACTAACGAGCCGGCAGGAGCGATCGGTCGCGGTCCGAATACCTCCTGTTTGGCGACCGTTCGACTCTGACTCCAGGCGAGAGGTCTGGCGCATGCCGCAAGCACAAGGACTATCAGGACGGATCGAATTGCGGGTTCCGACAAGGCTCGATTCAAGCGGCCACCTCAAATCCGTGCACAGCACACTCGTCGCGCAAAATCATCCCCGCCGAGAGAGGCCCGATTGCAGCGATACGGAATCGATGGAGCAGCAAACCCCGCTAGCGGCCCTCTACTGGCGCCGATCCGGCTTCCTGTGCCAGACCCGCCACTTCATCGAGTCGGGCGGCTGCGCGTCGCAGCGCAGCTGCCAGCACATCCGCCTCGGTCCGCAGGGTAGTCAAGTCGTTGCGGTCGAGCGATTCGCTGACGCCGGGCATGGTTTCGGCTGCGTAGCCAGCATAGCTTCCGGGTGCATAGACCGTGTGCTGGAACCATGGCCTGCCGGCAAGTCCGCCCGGCGCGAGCAACGCTTGCTCGACATCAGCCAGCGCACGATTGATCCTTCTTCCCTTCGCGGGATCAAGCGAGTCGAACCCAAGCGCACGCAGCATCTGCGATTCGCGCTCGGCAGACGCTTTGAGTTGAGCTGAGGCGTCCGAGACGGGCTTTAGACTTGCAAGCTGCGCCGGCTCCTGAGCCGCACGTGATACCAACTCGTTTCCCGCGCGCCCGATCTCGCTGGCATACGCAGCGTAGTCAAACGGTAGGATATCGGCTTGATCGAGCCGCAGCGCAAGAACCCCCAGTATACGGGCGAGAACGACGTGATATGTGAATGACGGATCACCGAAATGTTTCATCCAGTAGAAATCGTCGTAGAGCGAATGATAAACGCCGTAGTCGCCCCCGAAGCCGAGATCGATCGAGGGGATGCCGGCGTAATCCAAGAACGGGCAGAAATCGGATCCAGCACCGAGGTCGCCAACCGGGACCTGACCAGCGATCTCACCCTTTGGCGCTTGCCGGGCCGTGCCGGACGCTTCTTGTTCCGCACGGGCCACGTGGCCGCGCCATGCTTCGTAAACGCTGTGGCCGGTTGCAGGGTCCTGGACCTGACGCGTGGCATCGCGCACGAAGTCCTTGAGCGAAGGCGTGGCCGACGCGCCGAAATTAGGGCCGGTAACGCCCACGTCGGTGTTGACGTAGGTGACCGCCTTTGCTTGCAGCTCGGCGCGATTGGCTTCGACCCATGCGGTCGAGCCGATTAACCCGGGCTCTTCGGCGTCCCATTCGCAGATGACGATCGTGCGCCGCGGGCGCCAGCCGGAGCCGACGAGTTCACCCAGGGCGCGCCCGGCCTCGAGCATCGCCGCGGTACCGCTGCCGGGGTCAGCCGCACCAAAAACCCATGCGTCATGATGATTGCCGAGGAGGACCCATTCATCGTCGTTTGTGCCGTGCAGTTTGGCAATCACGTCGTAGATGGGCCTCTCGGCGTAATCCATCACGACTTTGATATGCGCCTTCACTTCTGCCGGACCGATGTGATAGGTGAACGGAAGACCGCCCTGCCAGCCCCGAGGAACGTGGCGCCCTCCGAGATCGCCGAGAATTACGGCGGCATCCTGGGCGCTGATCGGCATGGTAGGAATGCGCGACAGACTCATGGCATCAACCGGCGCAAGGCGCCGAGTACCAGGCGACGGGGAGGGTGTGGAGGCAACAAACGGCGAGAGCGGATCGCCGGGGTAGAGCTGGGTGTAGAGAACCGAGCCGCGCTGGATGCCGCTCATCGGGCGCCAGGGTCCGCGGGGGTACGCATCGCCCACCACATAGCCGTCGTCTTCGGGATCGGAATAGAGTATCAGTCCGACCGCTCGGTGCTCCTCGGCGAGCTTGGTCTTGATGCCTCGAAATCCGCGGCCGTACCGCGCAATGGCGATCCTTCCTTCGACGCTCACGCCGAGAGATTCGAGCTGACGGTAGTCCTCCTGCGTTCCGTAGTTCACATAGACGACTGGCGCAGTCACGTCGGCCGAAGGAGAATAGGCATTAAAGCCGACGGCGGCGCGCTTATCAGAGGTGTCCGGGTCTCCCGGGAAGGGCTGCTCGGGGGAGGCGAGGGTCTTCTTTTCGGGTGCCGTAAGCTCGAGTCTTATTTCCCGGGGCTGCGGAAGCCATGCGCTATAGGTGACAATCTGCGCGTCGAAGCCGAAATCGCGATACTGGTCGCGCAGCCATTCGGCGACGCGATGGCTCGATTCGGTACCGGCCATGTGGGGCTCGCTCGTGAGATGCCGAAGATTGCTTTCGGCGCGCGCAGGGTCCGGGATGCTTTGCAGCTTTTGCTCGAGTTCATGCTCGGCTGCCACGCGAAGAGGCTCAAATCCGCGCATGCCCCCAACGCTCTGGGTGTCGCCTGGGATCGCGAGGGCGAGTAGAAACGACACGATCAGAAGCATCCCAACCCAGACTCTTTTCCAGGATTTTTTCATCCACACCTCGCACGAAAAACGCGCATCTTATAATATCTTGAACCGATGCGCCCGCGTAGCAACAGTTGTTCGCTAATTCGCGAGCTACACGTGCGCCGCTACACACGGCTGGTTCGATGGATGCTTGACGCGACCGAGCACGGGAGAGAGCGTGGATTCGTTTGCGCCTTCATCAGACCACGCTTGGGTGCATCAATATGAAAATCCTGATTTCGGGCGCAACGGGACTAGTTGGCACCGCGCTGACAAGTGTTTTTCGCCTAGATGGCCACACGGTTGCCCATCTGGTGCGTCCAGGGGGAACGGCACGTGCGGAAGATATTCGATGGGATCCTACCTTTGCGACCGTGGACTTGGCTGCGCTCGAAGGCTCCGATGCCATCGTGCATCTGAGCGGGGCTAATATCGCCGGTGGCCGATGGACGCCCGCACGAAAACAAATTCTCCGCAGCAGCCGGGTCGATACGACGCGCATCCTGGTCGATTCGCTCGCACGCCTGCGGCAGAAACCGGGCGTGTTCGTTTCAGCATCCGCGGTGGGGTATTACGGAAGTCGCGGCGACCAGGTGCTGACCGAATCAAAGCCGCCCGGGACCGACTTTCTCTCGCTCGTGACACGCGACTGGGAAGCCGAGGCGATCCGGGCCGAAGCAAGCGGTATCCGCACCGTCATGCTGCGGTTTGGCGTAATTCTCTCGGCCCAAGGCGGCGCGTTGCCACAGATGATTGCGCCGTTCAAATTGGGCGTGGGGGGGCGGCTCGGAACTGGGAAGCAATGGATGTCGTGGGTTGCGCTCGACGATGCTATCGGGATAATTCGTTTTGCCATCGCGAATGCACGGCTCCGTGGCCCTCTAAACGTAGTGGCGCCGAATCCGGTGCGGAATGCGGAATTCGCGGACGTGGTTGCGACGGTTCTCCGTAGACCGGCGATCTTCCGCGCACCGGCATTCGTTCTGCGGCTCGCGCTCGGCGAAATGGCGGATGCGCTGCTGCTCGCGAGCCAGCGAGTGCGCCCGGAGAAGTTGCTCGCGATGGATTACCCATTCCAGTTCGAAGACTTGGGTACGACTCTGCGAACAATTATCGGCGGCAAAACCTGAGCCCCCACCTGCGTCCTTTTTCGCCTCTGCTGCAGCAAAGCTACGATCGCGGCTGCAACACCAGAGGCGGCACACCCGGATGAGAGTTGAGCAGCAAATCAAAAGCGGCTCCCGCAGGTGTGGGAGCCGCTTCAGGGTGGTGCGGGGTTCAGCCTCCTACTGAGTCGGCAAGATCATCTGAGAGAAACCGACGGTGTTGACATCGCGCAACATCGGAGTCAGCGGCGGCAGCAAGGCCGGCGTCAGGAAATTCGTGTCGAAGTTGTATCCACGACCCGGCGGGCGGTAGACGTCGGTGCAACACTTATACGTCCCGACCCCCTGATGGTTATAAAACATGCTGACAATCGAACCCTGATAATAGAGTATCGCGTTGGGGGTCGAGGCACTCCAGTCTTCGAGGTAGCGCAGGAAATTGTGCGCTCCCCCATCGGTGCCAAAGTCTTGCGGTGGGCCGCCAACGGCCGGCTGGATGAAGGGCACACCCTTGCCGGCAGCGACGGCAAGACGGTACGTAGTATCGACAGCGACTCGCTTGTCGATGTTGCCCAAGTAGGGGAAGGCAAACGAGTTGACATCGTTCCAGTTGTCGGAAAGAAATGTAAATGCGTCGCCGATCACGGCGGCACCCACACCCACACCGGTAAAGGTCGTGTTCAGGCCGGGATTATTGTAGTCGCCTTGCAGATACACCGGGTTTTCCGAAGCGATGGTCAGGCCGCAGGGCACGCTGTTGCAGACCCCGAGAGTGATCGTGCTGCCATTGACGATCTTGAGCGCCCGGCGGAAAAAGATTGCCGGATCCTCGCGCAGGTCCTGTGCGTCGAAGGCAACTGCGAAGGGCCATGTTTTCCCTGGCCCGGTGCAGCTCGAGTTGTTCCTGAGGATTTTGGGCACAAGCGTCGCGGCTGCTTCCACTTGAGTACCACCGGCAATCGCGCCAATGGGCCACAACTTTGCGGGAACCGGAGACAGAGCGTTGCCATAGGTCCGGAGAACCGGACTCGCGTCTACGCCGACGTTACTGTAGTCACCTTCTAAGTCCTCGCCTGCGTTTAGGACCGCATCCGGGCATCCATTCGCAGAGGCGGGGTTTACCAAATCGTCGTAGCCAAATCCGCCGGTCAGCACATTTGCTCCGCCCACCGATGCGGGCGGGGCCGGATCAGTCTGCTCGCTGCGCCGGTCGGAGAAATAGACGGAATATCCGGTAGGCTTGTTGACGAGCGCGCTATTTGCCTGGAACCAGGTCGCGAGGTTGGCTGCGTCGAGCTCGACGTAATACATCGCTCCAGCAAGAGGCAAATCCGCGTCGACCAGTGTGCTATCACGCAAGAGAGCCTCGCGGGCGTCAAATAGCACGTTCGGCCAGTAGTCGGTCCCGTGCTGAGACGGGCAATTTGCGACACTTACGGTGTTCCAGCATTGGGTGCCGCTAAGGTTTGGACCATTCGCCCAAGTGCCGGTGCTGGGATTATTGCCACAGAAGTTGTTTGTGGCTTTGGTTATTGTTGCGTTTGATGGGTTGTCCCTTAGCCGAGCCAGACGAATGACGGCATTCGGGCTCGGGTCCGTGCAACCGACCGTGGCGACAGCGCCATTTACAGTCGGACCTGATGCCGCAACCTGGGTGCCGTTGGCGTTTATCGTGGTCAAAGAAGGCTGCGCCCCGACTGTAGTCGTCCCCCCGTTTGTCGTTTGCGGATTGTTCCACTGAGGAACGCCGTTTCTGTTGACTTGCGGGTCGATATTCCGGCCGGTATAACCAAGATTCAGTATCGCGGGCGTTACGTCAGTCCACGCACCGCCTGCAGTGGTCTGGTAATCAATTTTTATGCAGCCCGTAATAGTCGGGTAATACTGCTTGACCCAGTACCCATCAGCGGCGCCATAGGCGACGCCCTGCGCGTAGGAAACGGGCAAGGGAAAGACTGTCTTGCCAACGTTTGCCGGCGTGACCCAGCCCGGAGCGGCGCTGTAAGGAGGGTTGGTCCCTGCCGAGGAGGTGTCCCACGCCAGGGTCGCCAGGTCGATCGGTGTTGGCGCGGCCAGATTCGCAGAAAGCTGCGGAATCTTGCTGGCGCTCGCGCTGCTGATGTCGCTATCGGCGCAACCGCCAGACGCACCGTAGTCGGACAGCAGAATCCGCAAGCTCGCCTGGCTGTAATACCGCTCAGCAAGTTTGGCGGAATTCGATACGTCCTCGCCCGCTACCGGCCGCCGGATCAAGTCAATCGGCTGGCCGCCAATGGCAGGCGTGGCGATTGCCAGGTTGAGAATTTTAACGCCCATTGGTCCGACAGCGACGTACGAGTTGTAGGTTCCGGTCGCCATGGGCGCAAACGTTGAATCATAGGCGCTGACATTCCCAAACGAGTTAGCCGTGCCAGTCACGCTTTGCGCGGGGCTTTGGGCTGTGATGTCTGCAAAGACCGAGCCTGTCGTAATGTTGACGACGCCGTTGTAGTTGGTGTTTGTTCCCCACCCGTTCTCGAGGTTCGAGGTGATGATCTGGCCGGCCGCGGTTACCTTATCGGCCATCGTCAAGGTGTTGCCATTTCCTTCCGCCAGCCAGAGATTGCCGTTGGTGTGGACACGGCCCCCGAAATTGAAGTTCGGACCGGCGAAGAAGCTGAGGTCGGTCTGCGAGAACATCCCGAACTGAAAGACCGGGATGCCCAAGGTCTGAACCTCGCGTTGGAGCCTCACCTCCGAGCCGTAGGTGGTACGAGAGGTGACCTGCAGCGTGTAGGGAGTCATCAGTCCGACAAGACCGGCATATTGACCATTCGGAATCGTGCTGAAGCTCGAGGACGGGAGGTTGGCGTTGGCCGCACTCGGCGTGAAGCTAATCAGGTAGCCGGAAGTACCGTCCGGATTCAGGTACTGGACGTTCGGGATGTTGGTGGGTGGGCCCGGGGTCGTCATGAGCGCATTGATGGCGGTCACGTTGAGCGCATAGTTGGCATTAAATGCGTTTTCCAGGCTGGCGGTCAACTGCTCCAAGCCCGCTTCGGCGCCGTAGAACGCCAGCTGATGGTCGCTGTTGTTGCCTCCGAGCTTCTGATCCCCCATCACCAGCCATGCCAGGCCCACCATCATCGTGGACATCAGCAGCAGAATCAAAAGTGTCGTGATCAGCGCAATTCCGTTCTGGCGATGGTTCGTCACGGACGTCTCCTTATCAGGAACAGCTTGATTGAAATGGTTGGCGAACTCATTGGCAAATCTCATAAGCGTACTCACTTGAACTCGTTGTAGAAGTTCAGACCGCGGATACTAACCACCGATTCCAAATTGTTCCGAATGTACTTTCCGGTCGGAGTGTACAGATTCTCAGAGCGGGCAAACATCAAGATATAGGCGTTGCGGATGTACTGCAGCTGCGCAAAGGTTGGGGTCTCATTTTGTGTGCTCGCGAGCGGCCTGGGACCTGTGCCAGTGCCTGTGCCGACGATGTCATAAAAAATTTGAAGATTCTCGATAACGTCACCGACCGGGCTCGCACCTTTCAAATTCACCTCGCGCATCAACTGGGGCCTCGCGGGCTTCCCGTTGTCGATGTAATAGGTGATCATCCAGATGCGCGTCGCCGTCATGGTGCCCGCTGGCAGCGCGGCGCCGTTCAGACTGAACGGGTCGGCCGGAGCAAACGTGATGGAATTGGTGGCGGTGTTGACACCCGTGATGGTTCGAAGGGCCTGGCTGCTAGTGGGGTTGCTGCCGCTGCTATCGCAGCTCGAGCTTGCCACCTGACTGTTGCCGTTCGTGCAGCCGCCAGCGTTGTTCTGCAATAGGATAAGGTCCCCGACAGAAAGACGCGTGTTGCCCGTGTCGATGCTCACGCATGCCACCTTGTCAAATTTCACTGTAATTGTCAGAGAGGGTGCGGCGCCTGTCGATGTAATCGAGCCGGTCGGGCAGCTCCCTGCCAGGTTAATGGGGAACTCGTTGAGCCAGTGTGCGGGAGCAAAGGTATTGTCAAGCAGCGTGTTGTCGGCGTACAAGATTGTAATCAGATCGGATGCGACTCCCGAGGTAGCCGTGATGGGTCCGAGTCCGCCCCCAGGCGCGATGGCAGGAAGCGAAGTCCAGCCTGCGGGGAATTTACCCGCCGTCCCGGGCCAGGGAACCGTGTTAGCAGGAATGGTAATTCCGCTCTGGGGCATTCCTCCGCCCGCCTGCATCAGGTCCCGCACCATATAGTTCATCCCGGCACGAAGGTTTTCCTGGGTGTCCGCCATCAGTGTAACGGCCTGGGTGGCATGGATTGCGTCGGTCAGGGCACCCACGGTAGCCGCCAGGATAACGAGCATAATCATGGTTGCGACGAGCACTTCGACTATGGTGAATCCTGTTTCGCGCTTCATTCGAGTCTCCTCGCGGCCTACTATGAAAAATTCGAAATGTCGGTAGTCATGGTGTACGTCCGCTGGAACCGGCCGGCGGCTTTGTACGTGATGGTCACTTGAATCTGGCGGAGGTTTGCCACGCCCGGAACGGCCGTGATAGCGATGGTCCGCAGGAACTGGAAACTAGAGAGCGGCACTCGGTTCGCCGTGGTAGCGTTCACTGTGCCTGCGCTAGTCGGGAGGAGAATCGCGTCCGACGCCACGTTACACGCACTGCCGTTGAAGTCGTCGGCGGTGCCAACAATTCCGTCCGGCCCCGGATCGCACAACGGCTGCGCGGCCACTAGAAAAATCCCGCCGGTGCACACGGTGGATCCTACATTGCAGATCGTGCTCCAGGTCGCCTGACCCATATTCCGGGCAGTGAATATCGACTCTACCGTTTCGGTCGCCTTAGTCTGGGCAATATAGTCGTATTGAGACATGGTCATGTATTGCAGGCCGCTTCCCAGCATAGCCGCAAGGCCGAGAACACCGATGGTGAGAACTGCCAGGGAAATCATGGTCTCAAGCAGCGTGAATCCAGCCTGGGAATGCCTGCGCATCTGAACGCTCATTCGCAATCTCCTTCCTCTCATTGAGCCCATCCCGTCGGAACCTTGCCCGTGCCATGATACGAGCGGACCCGCCCCGTGTTACCCATCACCGTTACCGCAGTTTCTGAAGCGGCCATTCCGGCGACGCCGAGAAAGACCGTGCCGCTTGTCGGTGTACCATTGCTGTCGCTAAAGGTCCCGTCGCTTTGGAATTGCATGTCGCCGACTGCTCCAGGGAAGTTGAGCCCAGCCGGGGCGGTTGGCATGCCATAGCCATCGGGCGTATCCGTTTCGCCAGCGAAGGTCAAGAAGGTGACATTGTTCTCGATTATGACCGTCAAGTACGGGTTTGCGGCACGAGTGTTCGCAGGCTCTACAACTTGATACAAGCTGATCGTATTAGTTCCCACGAACTTGACCACTATGGTTCGTCGCTGGGAAATCGCCGTCTCACGAGCCTGGCGCAACGTGCTTTTCACCTGATCCATCGCTGCGATTGCCTGAGACTGGCGCCAAGTGGGCATCATTTGGAGCATCCCCATAGCAGAGACGGTGAAAATGATGATGCTCACCACGACGAACTCGATTAGCGTGTATCCCCTCTCGGGGTTCCGCTGTTTGCTAGCCATCTTTACTCCGGTATTTTTCACGCTCACACCCTCGGATCGCCCGGATTGTCTGGTGCATACCGTGCGTGCAAGCCTTATAGTGCATGTTGCAGGCCAGCCTGGGGTGCCTTGTAAGCTTCTGTTAGGACATAGTTTAAGCGAAAGGAAGAGAGTTCTTCAGCACGGGTACGCATTTGACGGGGTGAAATCGTTACCAAACTGAACGCTGACTGCTCGGATTTTCCTTACTAACTACCGGGACAACGGGCCAGGGCAGAGGAATGTATTTTCTAGGATGCAGTTTGTAAATAATTGAAGAAATGGCATTTAGTCTATGTCCTGCAGGAATGATGGCAGGACCGAGGACGTCAGTCTCGACCTCTGCACGCGCGTTCGAGCTCCCCGACGACACGCTCGAGATCGCTCACGAGTGCCTGAGGACCCCTGCGCCGCAAAATTGTTATCACTTGGCGGTAATACCATAATGTGAGTTCCCTGCCAGCATGGAACCGCTTCCAGATCGATTCCTGATGCCGGCGATAATCTGACAGAGTTTCCTGCGCGTTGTAGAGCTTGTCGGCGGCCGAGACCAATCGAACCGAAGAATTCGCGCGCCGCAAGTGACGAAGATAGGCCTTCTTCCGTTCCAGCCAGGGCGGCTTCGGCAGAGTATCGGCATCGGTGCAGGCTTCGACGATCCGTGCAACGCGCGCCCCAAACTTGCGGCGGATCTCCTCGAGGCGCGGCTTGCCGCCCTGGTCCTCGACCGCATCGTGAAGCAAGGCAGCGATGGCTTCGTCTTCATCGCCGCCGTGGGTGAGGACGATCGAGGTAACGCCGAGCAGATGGCCGATATACGGGCGAGTGGTACCTTTGCGGAATTGCGTGCGGTGGGCTCGCGTCGCGTAAACCAGCGCTTGATCGAAGCGTGGGCCGAGAGGGCGCTTACTCTTCGCAACCGAGGGCATCGATTCCGGCATCAGTCGCGACTGCGGAGTTTCGATAGCAGGCGCAAGATTTCGAAATAGAGCCAAATGAGCGTGACCATCAGTCCGAAGGCGCCGTACCATTCCATATACTTCGGCGCTCCAGCGCGCACTCCGCTTTCGATGAAATCGAAATCGAGCACCAGATTGAGCGCTGCGATGGTCACGACGAAGAGGCTGAAGCCGATTCCGACAACTCCCCCTCCGTTGACGGCAGTGAAATGCACACCGAAAAATCCGAGCACGATCTCGAGGAGATAGAAAAGCGCGATGCCGCCCGTGGCCGCGACGATGCCGAGTCGGAACTTGTCAGTCACCCGGATCAGACCTGAGCGATAGGCGAGTAACAGGACGACCAGCGTACCGAAAGTGAGGCTTACGGCCTCAATCGCGATCCCGGGAAAACGCAACTCAAGCATCGCGGAGACGCCGCCAAGCACGAGGCCTTCAAGCAGTGCGTAGATCGGAGCCGTCAGGGGCGCCCACGTTTTCTTGAACACCGTGACGACCGCGAAGATGAGGCCTCCGATAAGTCCGATCAACGCAAGCGGACCCACCGATTCAGGGGAATGCGAGTGGAGAAATAAATTCCAGGTCCAGGCCGCGGTCGCGATCACACACACCAGCAGCACACCCGTCTTGTTGACAGTCCCCTGCAGCGTCATCGCGTCGCCGAAAGCGACGCCTTCTCCCCGAAATGTCCGGTCGTTCAACGCCGGATTCGATGTCCTAATCAGTTGCGCCACGTTGGCCTCCTCGCGCCGTCGGACTCACCATAGTACAAGAGTCGCAGTAGAAGCGCACGTTGGTGGGAGAACTCGACCACGAGCGCGCACGATGGGAAACGAAGGGTGCAGGCGATATGGCGGCGTTGCGGAGGGTCGCAAGTGGGCGAAATTTTCCCCCGTGGCGTGCCGTGCGAGGTACGCGCTCATCGAACCGCTCAAACTAGGACACCGTTCTTTGAGGAAAAGCTGGCAAAAAGAGGGCTTGGTAGCGCCAACGGGAATCGAACCCGTATTACCGCCTTGAAAGGGCGATGTGCTAACCGTTGCACCATGGCGCCGCACGCGTTCTGTAGAGTTTCAAAGATTATCAGAGATCTGGCGAGAATTAACAAGACAGACTTCGCGCGGCCAAAGTTCGAAAATGGCCCCGGAAGCTCGGGAGATACATCCCCGCAAAACCACTTTCCGGCCTTCTCCCAGGCCCGATTATCTCCACCCGTTGCGTTTGCGGAGTGCGGTGATATGCGCGACGTGGTGGTGGCCGTGCCAGGCATAGAGCGCCAGATTCTCGTCGATGGTCATCGTGCCGCGTTCGGGGTGCCGAAACTTACGCGCGACTTCTGCTGGCGTGAGAGAACGCAGGAGCAGGACCCAGCGCGTGTGCAGATTTTCCAGTAACGCGAGCGACGGCTCGACCGGAGCGGTTTTCGCGTCGGCCAGTTCGGCCCAGAGTGCTTCTTCGTAGGTTTTGATGGTCGGCTCCTGTTCGGTGAGCGCGAGCTTCGATCGCATGTACGAATTCATATGGCTGTCGGGAAGGTGATGGACCACCTGACGGACGGTCCACCCGCCGGGGCGGTATGGCGTGTCGAGTTGCTCGGCACTGAGTCCCGCAACGGCGTCACGGAGACGCGCTGGTGTCTCGGCGAGTGCCGCAATGAATGCGCGGCGCTGGTCGTCCGTGATGGCATCGACGGCTTCGTATTCGCCTATTGGAAATCGAAGATCTGGTTCCATGGTGTCGCTCCTCACATTCGCTGTACCCGCCAAGGCTGTCCGGGGCCGGCGAGACCCCTTCGCGGGCGTGCAGGCCGATTCGTCGCCAGGACGGCAGCAAACCTAGCTGCTCGTTTTCGGTCTAGACCAACGGGGGCGCCGAAGGCGCGAATCAGGCGAGGCCCAGGCAGGACGCAGCAAGGCTACCCCTGCAAATCCCTCTCGCCCGGGTTTGCGACAGCTTTCGCCGATTCGTATAGCGGTGAAAGCTCGCGCAGGCGTTTCACGGTGTCGACGACGCGGTCTGAAACGTAATGGACTTCGTCGTCGGTATTGAAGCGCCCCAGGCCGAAGCGGATCGATGCGTGCGCGAGATCCTCGCTGACGCCAAGGGCTCTCAGGACGTAACTCGGCTCGAGCATTGCCGAAGTGCAGGCCGAACCGCTCGAAACGGCAATGTCGTTGATGCCCATAAGCAGCGACTCGCCGTCGACATGGGAAAAGCTTAGGTTAAGATTGTTCGGCAGGCGATGAATCATCGTCCCGTTGATCGAGGTGCCGTCTAGGCCGCTGGTCATGGCTGCTTGTAGCTTATCGCGCAGACCGCGCAACCTGTCGCTCTCGGCCGGCATTTCCTTCTGGCAGAGCTCGCAAGCTTTGCCCAATCCTACGATTCCGGGAACATTCAGCGTGCCCGAGCGCATGCCCCGCTCGTGGCCTCCGCCGTCGATGATTGCGGAGAGCTGCACGCGCGGATTTTTTCGGCGGACGTAGAGCGCGCCGACGCCTTTTGGACCGTACATCTTGTGCGCTGAAATCGAGAGCAGGTCGATCCCGTCGGCTTGGACGTCGACGGGGATTTTCCCGACGGCCTGTGCCGCGTCGACATGAAAGAGAACGCCGCTTTGCTTGGCGATTTTCCCGATTTCGTCGATCGGCTGGACGACACCGATTTCATTATTCGCGTACATGATCGAGATCAGAATCGTCTTCGGGGTAATCGCACCTTGGAGGTCGTCGACTGCGATGCGACCTCCCTTGTCGACCGAAAGGTAGGTGACCTCGCAGCCCTGGCTCTCGAGCCGCTTGCAGGTGTCGAGCACGGCCTTGTGCTCGGTCACCTGCGTAATAATGTGGTTGCCCTTCTCCCGGGACGCCTGGGCCACGCCCTTGATCGCCAGGTTGTCCGATTCGGTCGCACCGCTTGTGAATACGATTTCCTTGGGCGTGGCATTAATCAGCCTGGCAATCTGGCCGCGTGCGTTTTCGACCCCTTCCTCAGCCTTCCACCCGAATTCGTGATTGCGGCTGGCGGCGTTACCAAACTTAACCAGGAAATACGGCAGCATGGCTTCGAGGACGCGCGGGTCGACCGGTGTCGTGGCCTGATTGTCCATGTAGATGGGAAGCGTGACTGCCATAACTTGCTCTCGATTGCGACAGGATCATTCTAGCGCCCGCGCACTAAGGCGTCCAGCACGGGTGCAATGCGCTTGCTCGACCGCAAGCACTAAGTTTTGCGGACGGGCTTCCATTTGTTGAGGAATGCGACGACATCTTCAGGGCCGAGTCGAGTGCTCGATTCAAATTCGCCCTGTTTCTGGCTGAAAACGAGCGTTCCGTCGGGGTTCAAAACGGCGAGGCTCGGAACTCCCTTAGGGAGAGGGATCTCATATTTCTTCGCCAGGTCCAGATTCTTGTCGTACTCGCCCACGTTAACGTGCACGACGTGGAAGTTCGCTTTGATCAGGGGAGCAATACTTTTCGAATGAAAAGTCTCGTCCAGGACGTGGCAGTCATAGCACCAGTTTCCGCCGAATACGAGCAAGACGCGCTTGTGATCACTGGCTGCTCTCTCGATTGCCGCTTGTATTTCCGATGGTGCCTTTTCAGGCGGAGGATACAGATCGGCGTTGGGTTTTGCCGGCTCGGGCAGTCGCCGAGTTGGGTTCGGAACTAAGTCGCCCCTTTGGGTCCCATAAATTTGCCAATCGTTTCCCCGCTGCACCCAGATCTGGGCCGCCGAGACAACGTACGGTTGCGCTCGAGCACCGTTCCCCAGCATAAGCTCAATGCGAAGAACCAAGCTGATCACGCCCGGCTGCGGGTGCTGAATTTCGAGCACCTTCGGCTCAAGCTTGACCAACCCGCGGGAAGCGAGCGCGGACCAGAAAGCCGGCTCTTCGTTCGGATCCTGGGTGTCGCCCTGAGGCGTCTTAGCACGGGCAGCAGGAGCCGTCGCGTAGAGGGCACCAAGGGCCGCCTTGTCGCCCGACATCACGGCCGCCTTCCAGCGACCCACGACCTGGTAGGCGGACGAATCGCCGGCGTCGGTGTGGGGAGGTCTTGCGGTGCTCTGGAGGGGCGTCGAGGCGGACGGAGCCCGAGCCGGGGCTTGCCAGATCAGGAGCTGGGTGAGAGCGCAGATCAGCCATTCCATTCTCATAATTGCTCCTCGATCAAGTCCGCAACGGAATTTTACCCCAGCTCAACTCGCCTGTGCCAGAAGCTCGCTCGGTTGAGATCTTGAGGCCACGGCTGCTCCACGGAGTCTCCGATTGCCGGGAGTCCCGGATTGCAACCGCAGACGGCGGTGGCGAATCGGCCGCTCCCCGACACGCGATCCTGTGATTTTTCCAGGCAATGATTTAGAATGACGCCCCGAATGGCTTCCCAGGCACACAAGCAGGTCACGGCGGTTTATCCGGGCTCGTTTGACCCGGTGACGAACGGGCATCTCGACCTGATCGAGCGCGGCGCGATGATTTTCGATCGGGTGATCGTTGCGGTGACCCACAACCTCGAGAAAGATCCTCTGTTCGACGCAAAAGAGCGGGTCGAAATGCTCGATTTGGTCACCCAAGAATGGAAGAACGTCGCGGTCGAGATGTTCGACGGTTTATTGGTGGATTACGCTCGCGCAAAAGGCGCGCGGGTGATTCTGCGGGGCATCCGCGCCGTTTCCGATTACGAATACGAGCTGCAAATGGCGATGATGAACCGCAAGCTTGAGCCGCAGATTGAAACAGTGTTCATGCTGCCGGGCGAGCCGTATAGCTATTTGAGCTCGCGGCTGGTGAAGGAACTTGCGCGGCTGGGTGGGCCGGTGAAGGGCCTGGTGCCTCCGCTCGTCGAAGAGCGACTGCGGACAAAAGTCGGTTAGAATAGCCGAGAGGGATACGAATGGAACCTGCTACGAGAGTACAAACGGAGGAAGCCTTTCGACTCGCCGACCGCGTGAACCGCATCAGCGTGTCGCCCACCATGGCTGTGCTGCAGGAAGCCGAGCGCCTGAAGAACAAGGGAATCGACGTCGCCGACTTCGGTCCCGGCGAACCGGATTTTCCGACGCCGGATCATATCAAGCGCGCCGCGATCAAAGCACTCGAAGAAAATCGCACGAAGTATACGGCGACGCCGGGAATTGCGCCGCTGCGGCAGGCGATCTGCGACTGGCATGCGGCCCAGCTTGGATCGTCGTATCAACCGGCGGAGTGTATCGTCACGGTGGGCGGCAAGCACGCCATCTTTAACGCGGTTTGCTCGCTGATTAATGCAGGCGACGAAGTCGTGATTCCTGCGCCCTATTGGGTGAGCTATCCCGATATCGTGAAATATGCGGGTGGTAGCCCGGTTTTCATCCCGATGCGGGCAGACGATGGTTTCATCCTGCGCGCGGCGGAGTTGGAACGGGCAATTACTTCGCGGACGCGAATCGTCATCGTGAATTCGCCGAGCAATCCAACCGGTGCCGTGATTCCGCCTGAAGAATTTGCCGCGATCCTCGCCGTATGCCAACACCATGGTGTCTGGCTGCTTTCTGATGAGTGCTATTCGCATTTCACCTACGGCGAAGCGAAGCCTTTTTCGGTGGCGAGTCTTCGGAATGCCAAGAGCGGGTTGATGATTGCCGGGTCGTGCTCGAAGACATTCTCGATGACGGGGTGGCGCGTGGGTTACCTGCTAGCGCCGCCGCCGCTCGTCGCAGCGGTGACGAAACTGCAAAGTCAGTCCACATCGAATCCGACCTCCATTGCGCAATATGCAGCGCTCGAAGCGTTCCGCGGGCCGATGGATTCGGTTGCGACGATGCTCGCCGAATATGCGCAGCGTCGCGAACGCATCCTCACGGGCCTGCGCGCAGTTCCAGGGGTGACCTGTACGGCGCCAGAGGGTGCGTTCTACGTCTTCCCGAATATTTCCGAGCATTTGAAGGCGGAAATGCCCAGTGACACCGCAGCCGCGAAGCAGCTGCTCGAACGCGAAGCTGTCGCCGTGGTGCCCGGGGAAGCGTTCGGCGCGCCGGGGTACCTGCGGCTTTCCTACGCAACCTCGATCGAGCGAATCGACGAAGGACTGCGGCGGTTGACTCATTTCTTTGGCCGAGAAAAGTGATCGTCTGCCCAGCGCGCCTGGAACCCGTTTTCAGCCTGCGCCCTTGGGGGTCGCGTTCTCTTGCCCCGTTTTTCCCTGACAAGTTGCAACTCGATGAGCCTATTGGCGAAGCCTGGATGAGCGGCAGCGATTGCCGGTTCGCCAGCGGGCCGTTCGAAGCTCAAAAGCTTGGGGAAACGTGGCCGAGAATGCCAAGCGAGTGGGCGGGAACTCAGGTAAAACGCGAGGGAATCTTTCCCCTGCTCGTAAAATTTATTTTCTCCGATGACAAACTTTCCGTCCAGGTCCATCCAGACGACGACTACGCGTCGCAGCGCGAGCAGGCGACGGGCGGCTGCGGCAAGACGGAAATGTGGTATGCGCTGCGCGCAGGGCCCGGCGCGAGCGTGCTGGTAGGGCTGAAAGCCGACGTCACGCTCGAGAAATTCAAGGCCACGATTGCCGACGGCACGGCCGAGAGTTGTCTCGAGCAGGTTCCGCTCGAAGCCGGGGAGGCCGTGTTTGTTCCCGCCCGCACAGCCCATACGATCGGGCCGGGGCTCGTGCTCTGCGAAATCCAGCAACATTCCGATCTTACCTACCGCGTCTATGATTACAACCGGCGGGACGCGAGGGGCCAGGCGCGATCGCTGCACATCGAAAAGGCGCTCGAAGTGATCCGGTTCGGCCAACAGAGAGGCGGGAAGATCGAGCCCGTGCGAATCGAGCGGGGCGGGGTGACGGAAACGTATTTCGCGGCTTGCCGATATTTTGTGACCGAGAAATGGGAATTCATGAACCGAATCACGGCCGCGACTTCGCAGGAGCATTTCGATTTGCTGATTTTTCTCGAAGGCAGCGGCAGCATCTGCTGGAGTGCAGAGCGCGCAGAATACGCGCCTGCGCAGGTTTGGATGCTTCCCGCCGCGCTCGGCGAATATCACATCGTACCGCGCGCGCCCACCTCGCTTCTGAGGACCTACGTGCCGAGCGATCTGGACGAATTCGGTCGACGGCTCACCGATCGTGGAATCAAACAAGCCAGATGGTCAACTCTGGTGCATCGATGAAGAAGACCGCGAAGAGGGATTCGCCACCCACCTGCGCCGTGCTGCTGGCCGGAGGACGCGGAACCCGTTTTTGGCCGCGGAGTCGGATGCGCACGCCGAAGCAACTCCTAAATATTGCGGGGCGCGAGACGATGCTGCGCAAAACCGTCGGCCGACTCGCACCGCTTCTGCCGGTCGACAATGTCTGGGTGGTAACGAACATCGAGCAGGCAACAGCCGTGCGACGCCAACTGCACGACGTTCCCCCGTTCCACATCCTCGCCGAGCCGGTCGGCCGCAACACCGCCGCAGCGATCGGGCTTGCCGCGATTCATCTGGTGCGGGAGCACGGGGACGCGCTCATGGCCGTGCTGCCGTCCGATAGCTATGTCGCCGACGCCGCGCGATATCGCGGCCTGGTGCGCGCCGCGCTCGAGTTGGCTCGATCTCGGGAAAATCTCGTAGTGCTCGGCATCCCTCCCACGCGGCCCGAAACCGGCTACGGATACATCGAGAGCGGAGGCGTGTCCGAGAGGCCGGGAGGAGTGGCAGCTTATGCCGTGCGGCGCTTCACAGAGAAGCCGGAGCTGCGACTCGCGCGGAAATACGTCGCTTCGAGAAACTTTTTTTGGAATGCTGGCATGTTCTTCTGGCGCGTTTCTACGTTCTTGGAGAATTTGCGGCGTTTTCTTCCCGCAACCCACAAGGCCCTGATGGAATTGGCCAAGACCATCGGCACGCGGCGGTATGCTCGGGCGCTGCGTCGAATTTATCCGCGGCTCGAAAATATTTCGGTGGACTATGCGATCCTGGAGCCAGCGACTCGCGGGAGCGGTGACCCGCGCGTTTCCGTAATCCCCGCAGACGTCGGCTGGAGCGACATCGGCTCGTGGGCCGCGGTCTATGAATTGCTGGCCGCCAAACCAGGCGCGAATGTTTCTCTGGGCCCGTCCTTCACTCTCGACGCCGAAGGGAACTATTTCTGGAGCCCGAAAAAGTTTGTTGCCGCGATCGGTGTGCGCGATCTGGTCCTGGTCGAAACCGAGGACGCCGTGCTTTTATGTTCGCGCGAGCGCTCGCAGGATGTGGGCAAGATCGTGAAATGGCTCGAACAGACAGGCCGTCGAGGCCTAACCTAGTTTCGCGCCGCAAACCGAGACGATCCCGCAACGGGATTTGCCTGCATTTCGCTCGCATCGTATCGCGTCGAGCACTCACGCAGTCCCTCGAAATGGGACGGCCTGTGAGAATCGCGCGAAACGGAACGTGGCGCAGTGGCGCAGGAGCTCGGCGGTTTGATTCTTCGAAGCCACACCGTGAGGCAGGAACATCCCGCGGTCGATTCCCTGCCCTATGTCTCCAGGCTCTTGTAGGCCGCGTCCAGGACGCCATTTAAGAAGGCGGGAGCGTCAGCGGAAGAAAACTTCTTGGCTAGCTCGAGGGCTTCATCGATGGCTACTTTTGGCGGCGCGGTGCCCGAGCGAATTTCATAGATCGCGAGACGCAGGATACTGCGGTCGACTCCCGCCAGTCGCTCGAGCTTCCAGTGTTCCGAGAGCTTACCGACAAGCTGGTCGATGAATTCAGCCTGCGCGACGGCGCCTTCAAATAACTGGTCAGCGAACTTGCGCGTCGCATGAGCGGCGCGCGCCGATGTCCAGAAAAGTTTTTCGACGCGCGCCGGCTCCTGGCGCGTCATATCCCACTCGAAAAGCATCTGCAAAGCGAATTCGCGCGATTTGCGGCGGAGAGTCATTCGCGGCGAGCGCGGCGGCTGCCACCGACAGCGGAATTTTTCGAAAGCTTGCGCGAGAGGTTGGCCATCTCCACGGCAACCAGACCCGCTTCGTAGCCCTTGTTTCCGCTCTTGAGGCCGGCACGGTCGATGGCCTGCTCGAGTGTGTCGCAGGTGAGAACGCAGAACGCCATCGGCACGCCGGAGTCCAGTTGGGCAAGTTGGATGCCACGCGCAGTTTCCGAACAGACGTAGTCGTAATGCGATGTTTCGCCGCGAAGAATGCAGCCGATGCAGATGATCGAATCGAAACGGCCGGTGGCAGCGAGCTTCTTGGAAGCGATGGAAATTTCCAATGAGCCGGGCACACGAACAATTTCGATCTGCTTTTCGGCGGCTCCCGCGCGCCCGAGCGCATCGAGCGCCCCTGCGAGGAGACGGTCGGTGATGAAATTGTTGAACTGGCTCGCGACAATTCCGAAGCGGAGTCCCGCTGCGTTGAGTTCGCCCCGGACCACGGCCGGCTTGAGATGCTTAGCCATCGATCAGCGCCCCTGAAACTTTGCCGGCCGCTTTTCCAGGAAGGCGCGGGTGCCTTCGCGCATATCGTCGGTCGAGCAGCACAGACCGAAAAGCGTGGCTTCGAGGAACAAACCTTCCTCCTGCGACAACTCCATGCCGTGCTCGATCGCTTCGATTGCGTACTTCACCGCGAGAGGCGCATTGGCGATGATCTTGCGCGCAATGGATTCCGCCGTCGCGAGCAGCTCGCCGGGTTCAGTTACGCGATTTACCAGGCCGATGCGCAGCGCCTCGTCGGCCGTAATCATCTCGCCAGTGAGGATCAACTCATGGGCGATTCCCTTGCCGCAGAGACGGGAGAGGCGCTGCGAGCCGCCGTAGCCGGGCAGGATGCCGATCTTCACTTCCGGCTGGCCGAGTCTGGCCGTGCGGCTCGCGATTCGGATCGTGCACGAAAGCGCTAGTTCGCAGCCGCCACCAAGCGCGAAACCGTTGATTGCCGCGATCGAGGGCTTTCCCATCGCCTCGAGGCGATGCAGGATTTCCTGCCCATGAAGAGCGGTGTCCTTGCCGCTCAAATATGTCTGTCGCGCGAGTTCGTTGATATCGGCGCCGGCGATGAACGCTTTCTCGCCCGCGCCGGTCAGGATGAGCACGCGGACCGTATCATCGCGACGCGCGGCGTCCAAGCAATCGCCTAGCTCGTCCATTGTTCTGCGATTGAGCGCGTTTAGTACGTTTGGACGGTTGAAGGTGATCCGCGCAATTTGATCCTTCACTTCGAACAGCAAATTCTCATGGGGCATCTTCGTTTTCTCTGTTCTCCAGATCGAGTTTCGTTTAGAGCAACCGTGTCGGCTTCGGCCTGGCGGCATCCCCGTAGTCATAGAAGCCGCGGCCTGCCTTGCGGCCGTTCCATCCTGCCAGGACCATGCGCTTGAGCAGAGGCGGCGGGGCAAAGCGCGGTTCCTTGAATTCATCGAACATGATATTGGCAATGTAATAGGTGGTGTCGAGGCCGACGAAATCCAGCAGGGTTAGCGGCCCCATAGGATGACCGCAGCCGAGCTTCATCGAGGTATCGATGTCTTCGGTCGACGCAACGCCCTGTTCGAGCACGCGTACGGCGTCGAGCAAATAAGGCACCAGCAGGCGGTTGACGATGAAACCGGTGCGGTCGGTCGTACGCACCGGAGTCTTGCCCAGCCCGCCCGCAAACGTGACCACTTCCTCGAATACCTTGGCGTCGGTTGCGATGGTCCGGATCACTTCGACTAGCTTCATCACCGGCACCGGATTGAAGAAGTGCAGACCTACGAAGCGGTCGGGACGCTGGGTGGCTACCGCCATTTCGGTGATCGAGATCGAAGATGTGTTGCTTGCGAAAATCGTGGACGACCCACAGATCGTATCGAGCGCGCCGTACAACTCCTTCTTAGCCGTCAGTTGCTCTAGGATGGCTTCAATGACGATGTCGCAACCCTTCAGGTCTTCCAGGTTCGTGGTCCCGTGCAAGCGGCCGCGAATTCGATCGTGATCCGAAGCACCGAGCATTCCCTTTTCCACGAGCCGTCCGAGATTCTTATGGATGGATTGCAGACCCTTCTCGACCAATTGGGAGGTAACCTCGCGGACCGTGACGGGATAGCCTGCTTGGGCGGCCACCTGTGCGATGCCCGAGCCCATCAGGCCGCATCCCACCACACCAACTCTCTCGATCGGCATTCCGCTTCCTCCCCGATTGTCTCTTTCATCCAGCTGCGAGAGAATCGCCAAATTTTGGAACGCACCGCCCGAGACTGCATACGGCACTCTGCGGCCGGCGCGCCTTGGTCCGGTGTGCGGCCCTCCGGTAACTCGCCCCGCCATTTTCTCGCACTTGCTACGGTGTTGCGAGGGGAATCAGTGTGTTGCCGCTTGTCTGGCGTAGTTCCTCGAGACCCGCTTCGGTGCGGTTGATCCATTCGGTTACGCGATCTTCGATGTCATCGCCCGGGCGCGAAGAGGATTGCGCTACGACCGCGCTCAGGGTCATGCCCTGCGCTCCCCACGAAGGCCGGACGCTGGCGGCGGTCGTGCGCAGCTTTTCCGCAAAGATTTGCGCGTTTTCTATCGATGTGTCCGGCAAGATAAACACGAGGGACCAAGCCGTGTATTTGACAGCCACATCGGTCTGGCGGATCGTAGCGCAAAGCGCACGCGCCAGTTGATCGATGTATCGCTCAAATACTCCATCGCCGACCTGTCGGAGGAGTTCGCCACCACGATCGATCTGCAAAATGATGAGCGAAATCGGAGCACCCTGCGCGCGGGCGCGGGTCGATTCCATGAGCAGGCAATCGATATAAGCCACGCGGCTCAGCAATCCTGTCTTTTCATCAGCGGCGGCGAGCGAACGCACCAGCGAGCGCAATCTTGTGTGCGTTACCGAGAGCACGAGTTGATCGCCGACCGACTGAAGAAAAAAACTTTCGTTTGGCTTCCATTCCCTCGGGCGCGCATCTCCCACAAGCAAAGCCCCGGAAGGCGCCTGTGTCTCCTTGTCTGTGAGCACGACACCGAGAGCCGATTCGAGACCCAATTCGCGCAACTCGGGTGCGCTCGAAGCGGTCAGCCCGATTCCGCCGAGGGCATCGGGCGAAAACTTGGAAACCATTCCGAAAATGGACGCAATGCGAGACACATCCGCAGCCGTCGCTCCCGGCCCGAAGTACTCCGCCGTGAGTCGCGCTTCTTCCCCTGAGGTGCCGAGAGCAACCATGCAGCGGGTGACCCCCAGGTGCCTGCCGATCGCCGCAGCGGTTGTAGCCAGGACTTCGCGAGGGGAGGGTTGGCGGTACATGAGGCGGCTGATTTCGGCAATGGCGGTGAGGTCGCGATGAGTCTCGGGGGGTGTCGTTAGAATAGGCGCGCCGGGAGCCCCAGCGGATGCATTCGGCACACCCTGAGCTGGTTTCGGGGCAGGCTTGGGCCGCAAGCCTTTGGGCCACCAATTTGCACGCTCGTAGAGGGAGTGCAAGCGCTCGTTATTCTCCTCCTCGCCGGGATAGAGTTCCGAGAGCCGTTCGAGGCGCTCGACCGCTTTGGTTTGCAGGGAGTACTGCAGAAAGATCTCCACCTGTACGATTAGGTCTTCGAGCGCCTGCTGCGAGCGATCTTCTTCCGAGGCGGTCGCGCTTGTCTCGGTTCCGGCACCCGCAAAACCATCGCCACGAGTCGATACGGTCGATGCGTTAGCCACGCGGGCGAGAATGTTCTGCAAAAAAGCAGGGTCGACCTTGCCTTCGAGCTTGGCGATGCGTTCCTGGTTTCGCCAGTCGTACGGATCGATGTCGACAAGGCGGTCGAGGGCGTCGCAGGCCTCCTTCACCCGATCCGCGCTCAGATAGAGGTCAAAGAGCCGCACGAGCGCTTCGAAGTATTTGGTTTCGCGATTCAGTTCTTCGTAGCTACTCGCGATCGTCTCAGCCAGCGGGAGCGAAGCAGGATAGGCGGCCGCCAGACGATCCAGCTGCTCTGCTAACTCGCCCTCCTTCCGAACCTTGCGCATCCATTCCTTGGTCTGTACCAGCAGAGAAGATGCTTTTTGGTTCTCGCCAGCGCGGATGTACGCCCCGGTGAGTTCAAAGAGCTTTCCGAAGTTGTCAGGTTTCTCCTTGTAGTAGGCCTCGAAAACTTCGCGCGCGCGGTCCAGACGTCCGGTGCGTAGCAACGATTGCCCGAAAAGCCCGAGAAAAGCGGTGTCCTTTTCGCTTGGCGAAAACGGGTTGAGAAGCGCGACGGCTCCTTCGGCGTCACCCTTCCGCATCTTGGCATCGGCAAACAGCAGAGCTGCACTGCGATCGCCGGGTGACAGGCGGTATGCGCGGTTGAAATACTCGAGCGCGCTGTCGAGCACGCCGCCTGCGATCGTGAGCTGCCCGGCGCGCAGGAAACTGCGCGAGGCGAGGTCCGCATGACGGAGGCGCTCGGCGAGTTCGCCCAGGGTGACGTGCCGATCAGGGTTTTCCGGCTCGAGCAACGCAAGGCTCTCGCGACATGCAAGCGCCTCGATATCACGATGCTGCTGCTGGCAGAGTTCGGCCGCGACGCTGAACTGCTCGATAGATTCCGAGGGACGGTTCTGCCTTTGCAACAATGTGGCGTAACGCATCAGGCGATCCGGAGGCTGCGGGAACGGGCGGAGAAAACGCGTGAAGATCGCCGAGGCCTTCACCGCGTCTCCGAGTTCGATTAACCGGTCGAATTGGGCGGCGTAATAGGGAGCGGCCAATGCAGGCTCGTTGAGCCGCGTGTAGATATCGGCGAGCGCCTGCAAGGCTTCCTGGTTCGAAGGGACATCCTCAAGAATCGCCAGATACTCGGCGACCGCCTCGCGAAGCTTATTCCTCTCGAGGCTGCGCCGCGCTCGATCCAGCTGCTTGTTCACATCCTGCGCCATGGAAAAATCGCGTGTCCTCCGCGCACTGCGGGCCTGGTGGGAAAGTCGGACCGCTGGCCTTCGCTGCCGCAAACGCCGACAGCGACCGCCGGAGGCGCCGCACGGCGCGCGGACCGAAGCTCACCCACTATATACCGGACCGCTGGCCGCCCTCCAAGCGAAATCCAGGTTTCGTGCGCAAAGTGGATCCGCCTGAGCGGCTCGGGCCCGTTGGCTTAGGGTCGCGCGGCCGACTTGCTAATTTGGCCCGGAAAGCCGGTAACTTTTTCCCGCAGCGAGCCGAGCGATAGCCCGCTCCGAAACAAGGCTGCGAAACCGAGAAAGACCAATGGAAAGGTGAGCGCCAGGAATGCGAAGATGGAAAAGCCGGTCGCCGTTGTTTTCTCCACCTGAAATATGCTCAATCCCAGCACACAGAAAAATTGATAGGAACCGACATTCGCAGGCGCGTTTGGCAGCGACACACCGAGGTTGATTACCAGCAAGACGACCACGGCGGCGAGAAGTGGCAAGTTCAAACCATAGGACCGCATCATGGCCCAGAGACCGAGGACCTGGCAGAGCGGAATCAGCAATGAGGTGAGCACGGCCGAGTAGAAGCTCGGCGCCGTACCCATGGCATGCAGCACGCACAGCGCCCTCATCATTCTTCCCGAAAGCCGGCGCTGCGCCTCCTCAGGCTCGGGATTGTTTCCGAGCTTCAATTCCAAATAGAGAATCAACAACACGATTATGGCGAGCACGACGAGGGTGGCAATCCCGAGCGCGTCGGCAATCCGCTTGAAGCGCCGCGGCAATTCAACCAGGAGCGAAACCACGGCGAGGGCTGCGGTGGCAATCACGAGGTCGACCAGCCGCTCGACCCCGACAGATCCGAGCACCCGGCCGAGCGTGACACCCTCGGAATTCGAGAGCAGATAGCTGCGTAGAAACTCGCCCGGCCGTAACGGGAAAACCAGGTTTGCAAAAATGCCGGCATACACGGCGCGAATCGCACTTGTCAGCCGAACCTTGCCGAACGGCGTCAGCAGGAATTTCCAGCGAAGCCCTTGGATGCCGTAACTGATGACGTCAAATGACATACCCACTAGGACCCATTTCCAGTTTACCTTGGCGATGTCTTGCAAAGCCCTGACGATGTGAAAATCGCGCAGGACCCAAACCAGGCAGACCAACGCTAAGGCGTAGCCGAGGATTCGCGGGCCCCTCGGCCGTTCCCGCACCGCGGTCTGGAACAGGGTATTCAACGCGATCATTCCGTCGGCAGGCGCACTGCTCCTTTTGGCGAGGTTTCTGGATAGCTCACAGGTCGCCAGCCCGGAGCCGCGCGGCGCTTGGTGCCGCATCCGGCATTGAGAGTCCCCCCAACTTGCTACAGCCTACGACATCGGCCTTCGCCAGGCAATCCGAGACTCACCGAGGATTTCGCGCGTCCAGGGAAATCGGTGTATAATTCCAGTATTGATGCAATTGTCTGCTTCAGCAAGGCACACCGCACGCAGATGAAAACTGCGCAATCCCTGGACAACAGAGAGAGAGTTCTGCTCGTGGGCGTGAGCGCGAAAAGGCGCTCGCGGGCGCAGGAGAATGACACTCTCGTAACCGGGCGCGATTCACTCGAAGAGCTGGCAGAACTGGCCGAGAGTGCCGGTGCGGCCATCGCGGGAAGCGTGCTGCAGGTGCGCGATTCGCTCGACCCCGCAACGCTCGTGGGCCGCGGCAAGCTTGAGGAAATCCGAGCGGAAGCGGAGCTGCGGCACGTGCCGCTCGTTATCGTGGACCACGATCTGACGCCCGTGCAGCTTCGCAATATGGAAAAGATCACCGGGTGCCGCATCATCGACCGGACGCAGCTCATCCTCGATATTTTCGCCACCCATGCCCGCACTCGCGAAGGACAGCTGCAAGTGGAACTCGCACAGTTGAATTATCTACTCCCGCGGTTGACAGGGCGCGGCGAAGAACTCTCCCGGCTCGGTGGCGGTATCGGCACGCGGGGACCCGGCGAGCAGAAGCTGGAAACCGACCGACGCCGGATCCGCGAGCGGGTCGGAAAAATTCAGCGGGCAATCGAAACGGTTCGCCGGCAGCGCACGACGCGACGGCGGGCGAGGCAGGCCGTGCCGCTCGGAATGATCGCGCTCGTGGGATACACGAACGCCGGGAAGTCAACGCTGTTTAACGCCGTGACTCACGCCGACGTGCTGACCTCGTCGAAAATGTTTGCGACGCTTGATCCCACGATCCGTGCGGTTCGTCTGCCGTCGCGCCGCCGCGTCCTTCTCTCGGACACGGTCGGATTTCTGCGCGATCTCCCTTCGGATTTGATCGCCGCTTTTCGCGCCACGCTCGAGGAAGTCCAGGAAGCGGCGCTCATCGTTCAAGTGACCGACATCTCGAATCCGCACCACGCCGAACAAGATGCCGAGGTTTTCAAGGTTCTCCGCGACCTCGGTGTAGAAGACCGGCCCCGGCTAGGCGTGCTAAACAAGATCGACCGGCTCGGCGAGGAAGACCTGATGGTGCTCAGGAAGTCAAATGGCGACCTGCAACCGAGAGTCTTTACTTCGGCGCTGACCGGCGCAGGGCTCGAAGATTTGCTGGCGAAAATTGATGCGATGATGCCGGTTGATCCCCTCGTTCGGCTCCGGATGCGTTTTCCCGTTTCCGATGGCCGTCATCTTTCGATGCTGCAGGCAGGAGGGCGCCTGCTTCGATCGGAAGTGCTCGGCGGGCATCTGCTGGTCGAAGCGGAGCTGCCCGAGTCGCTCGCGCGCATACTCGAGCAATACGTCGTTGATTCGAATCCCGCATCGGCCAGCTAGGTGCACCCGGTGGTAATTCTCCATATCCTCTGCTTTCTTCGCGGCCTAGACCGCGTCGGTCCGGAGGGTTCTCTGTGGAAATCCTTGTGGAAAAGGAGGTATGGTTTAGGTACAAACACCTAATGTTTCTCCTGGCTTAGGTTTGCCACCCTCTTCTAGGACCTACATCTAAGTCACTCCTTATCATTTGCTTAACGGATCAAGAAGGGCCTCACCCCACCAGATTCCTGTTTACTAGCTGGGAAAAGCGCACGTCGCAAAATTTGCACAGACTTGCAGCAGAACCCTGGCTAAGAGCCACTAGCGACGGGATTTGCCTTGCGAATGATTGTGAATGTTTTTTCAGAGAAAACACCCGAGATTGCTCTGACCGAGCCGAGCCGACCGTTGACTCGGACCAGAGCGGAGACTATATTCAATTGGGCTCTAGTTACGCTTGAGTTTCTCGCCCGAAACGAAATGAACCTGCCGAACAGCCTGACAATCCTGCGGATCTTTTTTGTTCCCCTGCTCGTCGTGGTCTTGTTGACTCGGCAACCAAATTGGGATTTCTGGGGCCTGCCCATCCACTTCGAAGTGTGGGGCGTGCTGATCTTACTGGTGGCGGCGGCGACAGATGTGATGGATGGATACATCGCGCGGAAGCGCCGCGAGATTACGACACTCGGAATCTTGCTTGATCCGATTGCGGATAAGCTGTTGATTTCGGCGGCGTTTATTCCGCTGGTGCAGATGGGATTGGTGCCGGCGTGGATGGTCGTGATCATCATCGGCCGCGAATTCATTGTGGTCGGCCTACGGGACATCGCGGCTGCCGAAGGGTTGATTATTCCCGCTTCGGCGCTCGGCAAGACGAAGATGGTTTTGCAGGTGGTGGCCGGCTGCGCGGTGATTCTAACGGCTAAGCACCCGGTGCTCAAATCGCTCGGTGTGACACTGATGTGGCTCATGGTACTGAGCGCTGTACTGTCGGCGATCCACTATTTCCAGATGTTCTGGGGCCAAGTGAATTTCCGCATGCAGCAACGGCACCAAACGGTCGTAATGGTCGAGCCGAAAGAAAAGCCTCAGGATGTTCTCACTCGCTGACCGCGACAAGCATGTGCTGCTAGAGGTCGCGCGACGTGTCTTAACGCTGGCTGCGGAGAGCCGTAGATCACTCGCAGATCTGCCTCAGGGTGAGAACCTGATGCGCCCCGCCGGCGCGTTTGTCACACTGCGACGCCGGGGACGGCTTCGCGGATGCGTCGGGCAACTTCCGTCGAGTCTTCCGCTGATAGCAGTTGTGGCTCAGTGTGCGAGAGCTGCCGCGCTCCACGACCCGCGATTCAGCCCGGTTCGTCCGGCCGAACTCGCCGAAATCGAAATTGAGCTCTCCGTTCTCTCATCGACCGAAGAGATCGAGCCGGGGCGGATCGAAGCGGGCAAGCACGGCCTGATCGTGAGCAAGGACTTGAAACGTGGAGTCCTGCTGCCACAAGTGGCGACCGAATTTCGCTGGACGGCCAAACAGTTCCTAGAAGAGACGTGCGTAAAGGCTGGCCTCGACCGGGACGCGTGGAAGGACCCGAAAACACGGATTCAGGCCTTTGCGGCAGACGCTTTTAGTGAATCGACGATTCCGACGGCCGTGCCAGCGCACGCAGAAGCTGATTCCGGGTAGAAGCCGCCGGGGAGTAGGAGCCTCTATTCAAGTTCGACGTAGTCACCCGCGAAGATTTCGCGCAGGCTGAAAGTGATTTGGACGGTCGAGGAGTTCGGACCGGTGCGCAACACAATCCCCTCTCCGATGTCTTCTCGCGGAACATTGGTCCAGTCCCATTTCTTTGGGACGCTTCCGTAGCCGTAGGTCGGACCCAGCGAACCTTCTACGTCGAAGGCGAACCGGGGGGTTTGGTATACGGTCTCGCGCTGCGTACCGTGGTAACGAAAGACGCGGAAGTAATCGCCGACTTTCACACCCTGCGTATTGCCGAGGTTCACGTAAACAATGTCGTTGAAGCCGATCTGTTGCTGAAATTTCTTGCCGGTAACCACCATGGCCAGAGGCTTTCCGCTAGCCGGGGCGAATCGGTCAAATTTTTCTTCAGCCTTAAGCGGCGGCATGGAACGCTCCATAAACGGCAGGACGATATCGCCGCGTTGCACATAACTGCAAGCATGTTCAAGCTGGCCGATCGAAACGTCGGACCGAACGACGATGAGGCGTACGCGGCCTTCGTCCTCCCACACCGTTCCCATTTTACTTAACATGGAAGCCTGCGACTTGGTCCATTCGACATCTATCGGGTCTGTGACCGGCCGGATCACCGAGAAAACGTCGTCGACCTTGGCACCTTGGTTCGAGCCCTTATTGACATAGACATAATCGCCAGGGTCGAACACGTTCTTTCTGTCCGACTGCTCGCCCGTGATTACGTAGGTCTCATGGGGGACAGCCTCGGTGGTAACGAGCCCCGCGCAATATATATCGTTCGGGTTCACATTCGATGGCTTACCCTGCGCGGAGGCGACCACTCCGGACAGGCCCAGAATTAGACCGGCAACGAAAATTTTCCGACGCATGCTGCTTGCTCCTTTGGGTTCTTGGCGCCTCCGAGCAGGCGCTACCAATGAGCCGACCGTAACAGAGGGGTTCTAAGGCGTCAAGACAATGGTCGGCAGGCCTTTACACATTGTGCACCCGCATGGTAGAAGCGAGAACTCCCCCTCGGGCGGCGCAATCGGAGCGCGTTCGGCGGAACCGCGGAACAGTATGGAAACAGGGATTTTAGGGACGGATAAAATCTGCGCCGTGGTGGCCGCATCAGACGCGAGCTCCATGCGGCGGCAGCTGGTGCGGGCGCTTCGGCAGACTCGCACTATCGAACTACGTCTTGACTGGCTCTCGGACGAGCGCGAGATCACGCGCTTGCTCGCTTGGTTGGGATCGCAGGGGCTTCGGGCGAGACTGATCGCGACATGCCGACGCCGCCAGGCCGGAGGGCGATTCCGGGGGACGATCGCGAAACAGCTGGTCCACCTTGCTGCAGCGATCCGAGCCGGTTGCACCTGGTATGACCTGGAAATCGAGAGCTCCGCCAGGTGTCCGCCGGAACTGGTCGATGTGCTGCTCGGCGAGGGCCGGCAGTTGAGTTCGGCGCACTTCTTCGGGAGGATGCCGGCGAATCTTGAGCAAGTGGCCAGGACGCTCTCGCGGTCCGGGGCCGATGCCATCAAGATTGCCGCTCAATGCGATTCGCTTGCCCAGAGCCGGAAGCTGCTGCGCCTCGCTCGCACGCGGCCGAACATCGTCACCGTGCCCATGGGAGACGCTGGGCTGCCGGGGCGGCTCCTGGCGTTGCGCGAAGGCAGCGCATTGACCTATGCGCCGGTCGAGAACGCCACGGCGCCGGGCCAGATCTCGCTCGAGGACATGAAACACGTCTACCGAGCTGACCGGCTTGATCGTCGAACCCGCATTTACGGCGTGATCGGCAATCCAATTGGCCATTCCCTATCGCCAGTGATGCAGAATGCGGGATTTGCGGCGCGCCGGATGAACGCGACCTATCTGCCATTTCTCGTTCGTGACCTGCGGGATTTTCTCGACGCCATTGAGCCGTTCAGGATCGGAGGCTTCAGCATCACGCTGCCCCACAAGGAGCGCATACTCAGGCACCTCGATCGCTGCGATCCGCTGGCTGCGGCGATCGGGGCCGTAAACACTGTCGTGGTGCGCGGCGGCAGAAAGCTCTACGGGTATAACACGGATTATGTCGGCGTGCTGCGCACGCTTGCATCGCGCATCGCGCTTCGAGGCAGCCGCGTACTGATACTTGGCGCGGGGGGAGCGGCGCGAGCCGCAGCCTTCGCGCTCGCGGGGGCGGGGGCCGGGGTTTATATCTGTTCACGGCGCCAACGACCGGCGCAGGAAATGGCCAAAGCCGTCGGCGGCCAAGCGATGCCGCGAAAACGACTGCGGCACGAGTTCTTCGACGCCATCGTGAATGCGACGCCGCTCGGAATGTATCCGATGGTCCAGAACTCGCCCCTTGAAGATCGAGAATTGAACTGCCGGCTCGTATTCGACACTATTTACCGGCCGCGCGTGTCGAGGCTGTTGCAGCTGGCGACGCGCAAGGGCATCGACACTGTCTCCGGTGTCGAGATGTTCGTTGCGCAGGGCACGGCGCAGTGGGAAATATGGACAGGCGAGCGTGCGCCGATCGCGGCCATGCGCCGTGCCGTTGTGCGCGCCTTGGAGCGCGAGGAGAAGACCCTCCACGCGTCCAAGGGCGGGCGACAGACAGGATCGCCGTCTTGAGCGCGAGGGGAAAAACGGGCCACGCAATGATTCAACCTGACTTCAAAACGTTCTGCCGGCTGGCGCGACAGGGCAACCTTGTGCCAGTGCACGAGACCTACACGGCCGACCTGCTGACACCTGTCGGGGCGTATTTCCGCATTGCGCGCGATGCAAAATACTCCTTCCTGCTCGAAAGCGTAGAAGGCGGTGAGACGATCGGGCGCTATACATTCGCCGGCGCGGATCCGGTGGAGGTATTCCGGGCGCGCGGGCGAATTTGCACGCTCGAGCGCGGCGGCAAGCGGGTGGATTTCGAGGGAGATCCCGTCGAACAACTCCGCCGGCTGACAACGCGGTATCACCCGGTGCGTCTACCGGGATTGCCGCCCCTAATCGGCGGAGCTATCGGATATTTTGCTTATGACATGGTGCGATTGGTCGAGCGCATCCCCGCAAGCGGGCGCGATGATATTGGTCTAGATGATTGCGTGATGATGTTTTATCTGGGGCTTGTGGCTTTCGATCACGTGCAGCACCGTGTCTCCGTAGTTCGCAACGTGTGCACCGAAGGCCCCGGCAGCCTACGCGAGAAATATGACGCCGCCGTCGGTGAGATCCAGCGCACGCGGCGGATGCTCGAGCAGCCCTTGCCGCCTCGGCGGCTTTCGCGTCGCGCGCCGTTGCTGCGGGTGCGCTCGAATATGACACGATCAGAATTTGTCGCCGCCGTGCGAAAGGCGAAGGCCTACATTCGCGCCGGCGACATTTTTCAAGTCGTCGTGAGCCAGCGATTCTCTGCGCAAACAAGCGCTGATCCGTTTGAGATTTATCGTGCGCTGCGGGTCGTGAACCCCTCGCCATACCTGTATTTCTTGAAGATCAACGATGTTTCGGTAGTTGGCAGTTCCCCGGAAATGCTCGTAAAAGTGCAGGGCCGCGAGGCGTCTTACAAACCCCTTGCCGGAACGCGGCGGCGCGGGCGCACCGAGAAGGAAGATCGCGAACTCGAAGCCAAGCTCTTAGCTGATCCCAAGGAGCGCGCCGAGCACATCATGCTCGTGGATCTTGGTCGCAACGATCTCGGCCGCGTGTGCGAGTACGGTTCGGTACAGGTCGACCGGCTGATGTTCGTCGAGCGCTACTCGCATGTGATGCATATGGTGTCGAGCTTGCGCGGGCACCTCGGCGGCAAGGTAGATTGCTTTGACGCGCTGATGGCCTGCTTTCCAGCAGGAACGCTTTCGGGTGCGCCCAAGGTCCGAGCCATGCAAATTATCGATGAGCTCGAGCCGACCCGCCGCGGGATCTATGGAGGCGCGATTCTTTATCTGGATTTCTCTGGCAATCTGGATTCCTGTATCGGGCTGCGCACGCTCGTGGCCAAAGCTGGACATGCCTATATTCAGGCAGGCGCCGGGATCGTAGCGGATTCCGTGCCCGAGCGCGAATTCGAAGAGACGCTCAACAAGGCGCGCGCGGTCATCCGGGCACTGGAAATCGCGCACTGCGGAAACGACGGGAGTCGCGCGGAATAAGGACCTGCGGTATGCTCGAACACTCCCCATGATCCTGTTGCTCGACAACTACGACTCATTCACCTACAACCTGGCTCAGTATCTGGGCCAGATGGGTGGGGAACTTGAGGTGCGGCGCAACGACCAGATCACGCTGGATGAAATCGAGCAGCATCGACCGGAGCGCATCGTGATCTCGCCGGGACCTTGCACGCCAAACGAAGCTGGCGTCAGCGTGGCGCTGATCCAGCGATTCGCCGGAGAGATTCCGATCCTGGGCGTTTGTCTGGGACATCAGGCGATCGGCGCTGCGTTTGGGGGGCGCGTGATCCGAGCACCGAAAATCATGCACGGAAAAACAAGCGAGATTCACCATGACAAGAAGACCATTTTTTGCGGCCTGCCACAGAATTTCCCAGCCACGCGCTACCATTCGCTGATCGTCGAGCGGAAGTCGCTGCCACGGACCCTCGAGATTTCCGCGGAAACCGCCGACGGCACGATTATGGGCTTGCGCCACCGCAGGCTCCGCGTCGAGGGCGTGCAGTTCCACCCGGAGTCTGTGCTGACCGGTGCCGGGTTCCGACTGCTCCAGAATTTCCTTAGCCTCTAGCAGCTTCCCCTACTCCAGGCGGCTCGCCTCTGTGATTTGCGCAAGAGCCTGCGAGGTAGAACCGGGCTGGGCAGCCGGTTACCCAGGATTTGATCAGAACCCATATCGACGAGATTCGGAACTGGGTCTGCTCCGACCGGTCTTGTCATGCGCGGGCCATCGGTTGAACAGTCCTCCGGGCGCGAAGTCGCACACAGGGGGCGGTAGGGGAGCGATCCTGCGGGTATAACGGTTTCAAATTTCTTCTGCCGTCGAACGGACGATGGATCGACGGTTCAGATCAATGGCCGTCCCACCGATCTCGGGTCGAGAAACGCTCGGAGGGCGGCCGAGAGCGGTCGACGAAAACTTTTCCCGCACCGTTTCGATCTTTCTCGATCAAACCGCAGCTGGCAGGCCGGCGGCGGAACATGGGACACCTCGACCTCAATGGGGCGCTCAATGCAATTCCGCCAGTCGGCCTGAGGCCTGACGCGAAACATCCCGTTCGCGTCATCAGGAGGCGGTTCCGGCGTGGCCTTTTGCGGCTTGCGAGAACGCCACGAGGGCTGCGAGGCGCTCGCGAGCGGCGCCGGAATCGATTGATCGCATGGCGCGCCGGACGCCGTCGAGAAAATCCGTGGCGCAGCCGGCCGCAACCAGAGCCGCGGCAGAATTGGCCAGGACGATTTCGCGATGCGGTCCGTCGTCGCGGTGGACCGACGATCGCCCGAGGATCTTGTGGATGATTTGCGCGTTACGCTCTGCGTCGCCGCCGCGAACCGCTTCCAGGGGCGCACGTCGCAAGCCAAAATCCTCGGGTGTGGCCGTGTAGCTCCGCACGGTCGCGTCGCGCAGTTCCGAGATGTATGTCTCGCCGGCGAGCGATATTTCGTCGATGCCGTCCGCGCCGTGGACCACGAAGGCGCGTCGCACACCCAATTCGCCGAGCGCCCGCGCGATAATTTCGGTCAAGCTTGCTGCGTAGACGCCGACGACCTGCGCAGAAGCACCCGCGGGATTCGTAAGCGGCCCTAGAAGATTGAAAACCGTGCGCATGCGCAGTTCGCGACGCGCGGGCATCGCGTGGCGCGTCGCCGCATGCACGGCGGGCGCAAACAAGAATCCGATTCCGACTTCTTCGATCGAGCGAGCTACTCGTTCCGGCGGAAGATCAATTCTCACGCCGAGGCGTTCGAGCACGTCCGCAGATCCGCAACGCGAGCTGATCGCGCGGTTGCCGTGCTTGGCGACGTGGACTCCCGCTCCCGCAACGACAAATGCCGCTGCGGTTGAAACATTGAACGTCCCGGAAGAGTCTCCGCCCGTACCACAGGTGTCTACGAGAGCCTCAATCGCGACGGAACGGTTGCCGGGGAAAATCGGCGCAGCATGGCGGCGCATGGCGGTCGCGAAGCCAACCAGCTCGTCGACCGTCTCGCCCTTCATACGCAAAGCGGTGAGCAAGCCTGCGATCTGTGCGTCGCTCGAACAGCCCGAGAGAATCTGCTCCATAGCCGCTTCGGCTTCGACCCGCGAGAGGGCCTCACCCGCAACGATTTTTTGAAGCGCTTCGTGAATCATCGTTTTCCAAACCCCAGCCAGTTCCCTTCTGTTTTAAACAAATGCCACGGAAATCTTTCGCGCCGACATCGGACCCCTGCACGACTTTTATTCGGGCAAACTGCCTCTATCTGCGACTCGCATCCCGCTCGCAACGTGCATCCACAGAAGCAAATGCATGCTCGGTTTTCTGCTGCCAGCACCCGGTTTGCATATTTCGCATCTGGTCATCGGTTTTCATTCCGAGCCCCTATCCCGCGCGTCCTTGCTCGGCCTGGAGGTTCCAAGTAAACTAGGTCGCTTTTATGCGTGGGTGAATTCTAGCACTATTCAGGGTAACCCTCAGAAAGCCGATGGAGCCAGCATGAAGATCCACGAATATCAGGCGAAAGCAATCCTCGCGAAATTCGGCGTTCCGGTGCCGCGCGGCGAAGTCATATACAGGAAAGAGGAAGCGCGGGCCGCGGCGCAGCGGCTCGGGACTGGTGTCGTGGTGGTGAAAGCGCAGATTCACGCGGGTGGACGAGGCAAGGCCGGGGGAGTGAAGCTAGCAAAGTCCCCTGACGAAGCTGTATCGCTCGCCGAGCGCATCCTGGGGATGAAGCTCGTGACGCCGCAGACGGGCGAGCAAGGGCGCATTGTCCGGCGGGTTCTGATCGAGGAAGGGCTTGACATCAAGCGCGAGCTCTACCTGGGCGTTTTGGTGGACCGCGCAGCAGGCGCGCCGGTGTTCATAGCCAGCGCCGCGGGTGGAATGGAAATCGAGGAAGTGGCCAAAGATCATCCGGAAGCGATTCTGCGCGAGGAGATTCGTCCAGAGACAGGATTGCGACCTTATCACGTGCGGAGGCTGGGGTTCGGGCTGGGACTTACGCCGGAAGTCGTGAACGCAGCAGTGCCGTTCCTGCAGTCGCTCTACCGCGCGTTTGTGGAAACAGACGCATCGCTCATCGAAATCAACCCTTGGGTAGTGACCAGCGGCGGGC